>Ga0080003_1000066_pt1 | contig 73613 bp, 66 predicted proteins | sample JossMetagenome_FD_69206 | JGI IMG/M metagenome (GOLD analysis project Ga0080003, IMG submission 69206) | Hot spring microbial communities from Joseph's Coat, Yellowstone National Park, USA - JC2_E (SPADES assembly) (version 2) | ecosystem: Environmental > Aquatic > Thermal springs > Hot (42-90C)... | reverse complement strand
CAATCTCTCGTTGATGCCATTAAGTGGATGATTGATAATAGAGCACAGTGGCCTGAATTTGCAAAAAATTCTCGAAATAGAGCAATGGATTTTGACATATCCAAAACTGTTTCTCAACACGAAAAACTTTACGAAGAGATCTTGAAATGAAAAAGATAAGATTACTTATTTTAGCTCCTCAGTCTATTCATACAAAAAAATGGGTAAAGCCTTTTGCAATAGATCCAGAATTCGAAGTACTTGTAATCTCATTTGATTCTGGCAATAAGGATATTTTGAACGGATTACCATCAAAAGTTGTGAAGAATAAATTTGGTAAATTTGGGTATTTTTTAAGTGTCTCTGAGTTTAGAAAGATATTTGATGATTTCAAACCAGATATCATTCATGCCCACTTTGTGAGCAGTTATGGTTATATCGCATCAAAAATGAATTTTCATCCCTTAATTGTTTCTGCATGGGGTTCAGACATAACTTTGGCACAAAATAATTTTTTTAGAAGAAGGCTCGTTAAAAACGTCTTGAACTCCGCAGATTATGTCAACTTTGCCGGTGAATATCTTAGAAAAATTGCTATTCAAATTGGGTTTAATTCAAAGAGATCAAATGATGTATTTCAATATGGAGTTGACATAAAAACAATTTCTAAATACAGAAAATCATTTGATTCAAGAGATAAGAATATCATTATAAGTCCACGCGGTTTCGCAGATGTGTACAACGTAAAAAATCAAATATTGGCGATAAAATCTGTTAAAAATAGAAGAAGTGATCTCAAATTAATTATGTATGGTGGAGGAGACAGCACAATTGCAAAAAATCTCATTGATAATTTGAAATTGACAGACAACGTTGAAATTATGGGGAAAGTTGATCAGAATATATTATGGGAACGAATTGGAAAATCTTCAATGGTTTTATCAGTACCACATAGAGATGGGACACCTTTAAGTTTACTTGAATCAATGGCTCTTGGGGCTTTTCCAATAGTTTCTGACATTCCACCAAACAGAGAATGGATTGAAGATAAAAAAAATGGTTTAATCGCTGACGATAATTCTCCTGAAGAAATAGCAAATTCTATGATCTTTGCTTTTGAGAATCCTGAATTACTTGGAAGATCTTTCAATACAAATTTTGAAATGATAAAGTTGAAAGCTGATTATGATTCAAATATGCAAAGAATGCGAGAGATATACAAATCATTTTTGTAATTCATTAGTTGGATCTTGAAAGGTGTATTTGGTAAGATGAAAGTGATCCACATCGCTCACAGAAATTGATCCGCTATCTTGAACAAATTGTTTTTACTTTCTTGTTTTTTGATTCGTTATCTCCTGAGAAGCGATGATATTTGTAAGAGGTATTATTATAGGGATGTTTCCCGTTTGGGAAGTAAATGAAATTATTAAAGCTCTTGCAATTTGGAATAGAGTTGCAACACCATTCAGACGACAATATTGATTGAATTTATCTTTTTCTAAATTTGAGGAACTGAACTTTCCAAAAATATTTACACTTGTATTTACAAGATTTGTGTTGTTGATTTTGCCTTCAACAGAAATTTGAAGTTTTACAATGCCACTCAATTTACCTTCTAATTCATTTATTTTTATTTCAGGCGTAAATTGTACAGAGAAATCAACCTTTTTATCACGATTTTGAGCCATCAAATCTCTATCAAAGATATATTGAATATCTGTTATAGAATATTCATCAAAAGAAAAAATACTTTGCTCTGCACTCATACGGCTAACACCTCTTCTTCATCAAAGATTTCGCTAATTGATATTAGAGACCAATCTACATTCGTTAAATTGAGGGTAACTGGGATCGTAAAGTTCATATTTATACCTTGTTCTAAAAAGTTCATCATTAATTCTTTAGGACTTTTTCCCGTTTCTTTGCTTAAAAGATCTAATTTTTCTCTGTATTCTTTTGGAGCCGTTAAGGTGTAATCTCCATGTATAGTTATATATAAATTCCCTCCCAGTACCTTTGCCAATCTTTCCATGAATTCATAACTTGGTTTTCTTCCTAAATTTTCAAAACGCGATATCACAGGTTGTTTAGTACCCATTTTATTAGCAAGTTTTTCTTGATTTAAACCTTTATCAAGACGCTCTGTTATTACTTCGACAATAAAATCATTCAATGGATCTTTCAATTCTTTTTTAAAATATTCTATTTTATCCTCGTTTTCCCTTTCCAATTGATAATATTTTCGTTCCATCTTTTTTAATTCTTCTATTTTCTTTTTTCTAATCATATTCTTTCTTCCTCTCCTTTCTTTGTGAAAACAAAAGTACAGACGCACAACTCCTACTTTTCCACCTAGATAAAATATTATTTTCAAATCATGACCTTCATTATATAACCAATTGGATATAAATGTCAATAAACATGCACGGCTCCAAAAGGGTAATTCCATTTAAAATAATTCGAGAAGTGAAATTAAGAACTTGCTATTGACAAGCAGACTAAAAAGGTATAGAATAAAATCAAAGAGCAGTTGAGAGCAGAGGAGGTCTTAAAGATGAAAAAGAATAACATGGAGGAATTGGCTGACAGGATCTGCAAGAAAGAAATTGCCCATAGAGTTATGATAGAAAATCTTATAAAAGTTACTATATACGGTTCAAGGCTATGACAAAGCAGGGCTTTTTGCCCTGCTTTGTTAATTCTAAAAAGACAGGTGAAATAAAATGAAGAATGTAAAGGTAAACATAATTTTCCACAGTATTTATGGTCACATTTATCAACTGGCGCTTGCCGAGGCTGAAGGCGCAAAAGAAGTTGAAGGGGTAGAGGTAAAGATTTATCAAGTTGAAGAGTTTTTACCGCCCAACATCATAGAGGCAATGCACGCAACGGAGGCAAAGAAAAAGTTTGCTCACATTCCGGTTGCAACTCTCGATAATTTATCGGAAGCAGATGGAATTATTTTTGGTACTCCCACAAGGTTTGGAATGATGAGCGCACAGATGAAGGAATTTCTTGATTCAACAGGGCCTTTGTTTGCAAAGGGCGCATTGTCCGGTAAGGTCGCAAGTGTTTTTACCTCTACTCAAACCCAGCATGGCGGCCAGGAGTCTACTATTTTGAATTTTCACACGGTACTTTTGCACCATGGAATGATCATCGTTGGCGTTCCTTACACCATACCTGAATTGAGTTATATGGATAACATATCCGGCGGCAGCCCTTACGGTGCTTCGACTATCACCGGCTCGGACGGAAGGTCAATAAGCGAGATAGAGTTAAAGATAGCCCGTGCGCAGGGAAAAAGGGTTGCAGAGATGGCAAAAAAGTTATTTTCATAAATTGATTCTGCCAGCATCCGCTGGCAGAATTCATATTTATGATACTTTTACAAAGTCTCATCTTTTCGTTTTTTTTGTATATACATCTCTTTGTTGGCCAGATTCATCAAATCTCTTAGATCTTGAGCGTCATCCGGATATATCGCCCACCCTATGGTGCAACTTAAATTCATCCTTTTATCAATGGAAGATAGATTATCTTTTATTCTTTGCGTTACCGTGTTCAATTCCTGAGTTGTGTCAAAAAGTACGTGGAGCAGAAATTCATCGCCGCCCATTCTTGCGATGAGATCTCCCCCTCTTATTATCAATCCAATTTTAGTTCCGATTTTTTTGAGCAGTTCATCGCCGAATTCATGACCGAAGGTATCATTCCAGCGTTTGAAATGGTCTATGTCCATGAAACCTATTGCTATTTTTTTGTGGCCTCGACTTGCGTACTTCATGGCATTTCTTGCAGATTGTTCGAAATACATCCTATTCGGAAGGCCTGTGATGGGATCATGAAGTCCTAACCATTCCAATTTTTCATCTTTTCTGTACCTTTCTATTGCCATTTCGACATCCGACACGATCTGTTCGATCAACGTTGTGAGATCTTTCGTAAAGTAATCAGGATCGTAACTTCCCACCGTTAGGACCGCAACGGGATTCCCTATGCCTTTTTCGAATATTGGCCAACTTGCAATGGCTTTCAATTTTATCAAATCCGGAAATTTTCCCCAGTACGAAAGATAAACAGGGTCTGCTTCCGGATTAACCATGATAGGTTTGCCTTCTCTAAAGCATCTGGATGTGACAATTTGGCCTTCTGGGTATCTGTTAGGATCTGTAGATATTGTCTGTGAATTGTCCGGATTCAAAAAGAACTTTGAGTCTTTTCCCGAAGCAGAAATGGTTATCATCCATTCGGAATTTGAACTTGGAACGACTATTTTAACGTTATCCAATTTGTACGTGTATTCGCTTATGATTTTTGTGACTTTGTTGTAAATCATGTCAGGCGGTGGATTCGTGATAAGCAATTTCTGAATTTCCATAAGGCCTTTTTCGTAATTTCTGATGTTTGAAAGTTCGTTTGAGCGGTTATAATTTTCTATGAGAATTTTCAATGCTTTTGAAAGATCGATGAGTAAATCTTCAATTTTATCCGGAAATTTCTTTCCTTTTTCGTTGTACATTGAGATATTCCAGATTTTGCCGTCTGTGGTTTTAAAAGAGGTGTTGGCACTGCCGCCGAGATTGAATTTATCTGCCCTTTCTTTCCATGGCTTGAAAAATGGTTCATCAAAATTATCGGTGACAAATGGTTTTTCACTTGACATCGATATACCGGCAGGCCCTTTGCCCTCCGGTATTGTCGAGTTGAGCGATATTTTGAGATCGCGTGCATAATCAGATGCGATGCCAGCGGCAGCGACAATTTTGATCCATTTGTCTTTCGGATCTGCCTTCCCTATCCATACAAGTGCTAAACCTATGTTTTCAACTATCGAAGAGGCAATTTGAAACAAAATTTTATCAAGTCCCACAATTTCATCACATTCAATACGAATTCTGCCTATATCTGTGATGGCTTTGTAAAATTTCTCGCGCTCTTCAAGACGCTTTTTTTGTAAATCTTGGAGACCGTTTATATGGATGAACATGATGTTTTCGATGCGTTTTCTGATGGCAGATTTCAAGATGACTTTATCTGTTCGATCGATATCGAGGGCTTCTATGCCACTTTGAATGTGATCGTAACACATATCGTAAACTGCTATCAGATCATCCAGTGATATGCCAATTTTCGCATGTGTTTCGATCAGCATTTCGACCGTCTTTTCATATTTTTCATCAGGGAAGATGATTTGAATGTAATTATGGTTAACGTCATCTTTCATGCGATCGAGAGGGTATTTTTTGACGAGTTCTGAAAATCTTTCCTTTTTGCTTATCCATTCGCAAAATACGGATGAAAAATTTTCGACTCCTTTTGAAAGTTCAAAAGCGTGCATATCAAGCAGTCTTTTTTCTACTTCCGAAAGCGTAAGGAATTTTGGAATCAACGAAATCACCTCGACATTTCAAAGAAAACGTTCGAATTGATTTTGAACAAATTCCATCAACTCGTGAAGTTTAGACCGATCGAAGATAATTTCGATTCCGGCAGATTTGAAAAGTTGTGGAAGTGATTTGGTGTTGCCAAGAGACAGTGCGAATCTGTAATCATGAACCGTCTTGCCTTTATCATGCATAAAATTCCGCCATATCTGGATTGCCCCAAGTTGTGCAAGACCATATTCAATGTAATAGAATGGAGATGAGAATATGTGGCCTTTACGATGCCATCCTGTGACTTTTTCGTCTTCAAAATCTGACCAATCTTGCCATGACATGAAACGCGCCCAAAGCGCGCCCCATTCACGATCGAGATCGGCAGGGCTGATTTCCTGTGGTGCTTCGGTATAAACCCAGTGCTGGAAAAGATCGACAACGGACATGTACGGCAAAAACATCATGATGCCGAGCAACTGTTCTGATCTGGCCCTATTTGCATCGTCTTTATCGTAAAATCCACCATCTGCTTTTTCAAGGTAAGTTGAGCCGAGTAATTCCATGGACATCGATGCGACTTCCGCAAATTCATAGTTCACCGCCTCAAGGCTGGATTTATTCCATACGAGTTTTTGTTTCGAAGACTCGATAAAATGAAAAGCGTGACCACTTTCATGCAAAAGTGTGTTGACATCGTCGTTTATACCGACGGTATTGGCAAAAATGTAAGGCTTTCCGGTTGTGTTGTATCCACCGCAATACGCACCGGGCGCTTTGTTGGGTCTTGATTGAAGATCTAAAAAATCTTCGCGCATGGAAGAAAAATACCTACCAAGTGTTGGATCGATCTTGGTAAAGATTCGCTGCACGCCATCCTCCAATTCGGATGTTTTTTCAAAGGGTTTAAGGGCAGGCCGGCCCAAAGGATCTGCATCTATGTCCCATGGACGCACCTTGTCGATTTTCATTTTTTTGCACCGATCTTGCATTTGTTTTTGCAAAAAGGGCACGATCTCGGTGGCAATCGCTTCATGAAGACGCATGCAATCATCTGGATTATATGAGAAACGATAAAGGTAATTCCATATGTAATCTCTGAAATTTTGAAAATCCGCGTTTCTTGCGATTTGACGGCGCAAAGAGAGCATCTTTATGTAAAGATCGTTCAATTTTGCACGATCCTCAAGCCAGCGTTTTTGAACTTCAATCCATGATCTTTTGCGCAATGTTCTGTCGGGGCTGAACTGAAATTCGTTTGCCTGATCCAAGGTCATCTCGCGTCCGTCTATCGTGACGTTCATACTTCCGATTGTTTTGTCATACTCATTTGCAAGCACTGAGAGTTCGGCAAAAAGGGGGATATTTTGGTCTCTGAAAAGTGCCACTTTTGTTTTCCATCTGCGGATGAGTTCCGCATTTTCTTCTGAAGGCTTGTAATCTTTCAATTCAAGAAACTTTTGACGCAATTTTTGTTCGGCCGTTTCAACTTTCGGTATCACATCATTCACAAGGTGAAGAAACAATTCTTCCGCTTTCTTGTCAGACGTATTTTCTGTAACGGATCTGTTTGCATCAAAAAAAGCATCGTCTAAAACCGTTATAAGATCACTCCAGTTTTCAAGATATTCATCGGCATTTTCTTTGGTAAGATGATAAGTCTGGAGTTCATCAAAATAAGGTTTTATCGTTTCCCAATCATTCGGATCCAAGAAAAATTTTTTCAATTTCGATCCCTGCTTTCTTCACCGTTTTGATGATTCATGTCAAAATTATAACATGGCTGGACGAAATATGCTCGCTTTGATGAATTTAATTTTCTCCATGGCTCTCTTCATAAGGAATTTCCCGTTGCTGTCTATCCAGAAATCCGCAGAGTTTCAATCGGCAAATCTCCAAACAAATCTTGTAAATCGGTGAATTCTTTGTAAGGCCTTGATGAAGTTTCATGTTTAAATAAGTATTTGCCATTTACCGCTTACTTCTCACTATTCATTGTTTTTTCTACGCCCCACCTGCCATGAGCCACGTGCTACGTGCTGTTCATTCATTTCACTTTTAAAAGAGATTTAGTATACATCTATACATCGACCATTTGTGCAATTTCAAGGTACAAATCATAAAATATCGAATGCATCGTCTCGATATCCGATTTTTTTAAGGTATTTGACTTTATCTTTTCATGAATTCGTTTGTGAATTTCTTCGGCTTCTTTGAAATGATCCAAAACTCCGTAGATCGATCTTCTTCTTTCAAACCACGATGTCATCGGGCACTTCGAAAATTCTGAATCGCAGTAACAAGCCTTCATATGTTCGGTGTCCATAAAAGCGTATTTTAGGACTATAAAGTCTATAAACAAAAATGGTCTTAATTGTTTATAATTCAAATGCTTAGAAGTGTTTATCCATTTGAAGAATTCTTCCTCTTCCATTGGCTTTGCAACGAAATATCCCTGAACATATCTGCCTCTCATCCTCATCCACAATTCCATGTTTTGTGCTGTTTCAATGCCTTCCGCAACGACATGCCTGTTTGAAAGCTCGCCAAGTGTTAAAACTGATACTGCCACTGTGAAAGCGTTGGAATTCGTTCTGAGCGCCTGAACGAAAAATTGGTCTAATTTTATCTCATCAACGGGCAAATTCGCGTGGATGAGAGAAGAGTAACCCGTTCCGAAATCATCCAAAGAAAAAGTAAATCCCCTCTCTTTGAGTGATTCTATCATGTATTTTGTCATTTCCATATCTTTTACGGCAGAACTTTCCGTGATCTCTATTTTCAAATTATGCCCATCTTTTATTCTGTCTGTGACATCCTTCAAAAAATTTTTATCGAGAAAATGCTTTGCACCTATGTTGAAAGATATTTCAGATATTCCGACCGTTTTAATTTTTTCTCTGAGTACAGAGGCCTTTTCAAGTGCATAGCAGTCAAGTGTGCGGATCAAATCGTGATCTTTTTCAACGATGTCTATGAATTCACTCGGTGGCATCCATCCATTTTCGGTTTTCCATCTTGCAAGCATTTCCACACCATATATCTTTCCTTCAAAACAATCGCATTTTGGCTGCAAAAAAAATTGTATATCACCTTTCTCAATGGCTTTATGAAACTCAAGATATACTTTGTTTGCTTGCTGAAATCTATTCATCCATGTCTTGTTCAAAATTCCATAATCATTCCCCCCTTTTTGCTTGATTGTGTATGAAACTTTGTCGGCAAGGTTGATAAGATTTTCTAAATTCTCTCCATCCGCAGGATAAATTGCCCATCCTAAACTGCACGTGATTTTCATTTGAGACATTTCGAGATCGGACATCGATTTCAGCAGGCGCTTGGAGATGATCTCTAAATCTTCCACGTCATCTATCATAACGTGAAAAAGAAACTCGTCTCCTCCCATTCTCGAGACGATATCTCCACCACGTAAGACAGATTGAAAGACGCTGCCTATTTTCTTCAGCAATTCATCTCCGGCGATATGACCGAAGGTATCGTTCCACAACTTGAAGTCATCGAGATCGGCAATACCTATTGCAAGATATCGCTTTTCTCTTTTGGCACGTTTCATAGCGCTTATCACAGATTGTTCGAAATATCTTCTGTTTGTAAGGCCTGTCAGTTCATCGTGAAGTGCCATCCATTCTATTTGTTTTTTCGCATCATATTGCCTTATTGCCGCTTCGATGTTTGATATTATCTGTTCGACAAGCATTCGAAGTTCTGGATTGAAATATCTTGGATTAAGGCTGTGTATTGTGAGTACCGCAATTGGAAAGGTATCTTTTTCCGAAAAAATCGGCCAACTTCCCACGGCGCCAATTTTTAGTTCCGGATGTATCGACCAGAGTCCCTGAAAATCAGGATCTTCTTGCGGATTATCCACTATAACAGGCTTTTTATCCCTGAAAGCGCGTCCAGTTGAGGTGTTGCCGTAAGGATGATTTGCAGGATCTTTAGACGCTATCTTTTGATCTAAAAATGTATCGGCATGCTTTCCTGACGCAGATACAACTTTCATCCACTCGGAATCAGGATCGGGAACGGAAACACGAGCGGTAAGTGCATCCGTGTGTTGCGTGATCATTTCAACCGCAAGTTTGTAGATTGCGTCCGGAGGAGGATTTTTTATGAGTGCTTTTTGAATTTGCATAAGGGCCTCTTGATACCCTTTAAGTCTTTGAATTTCAAGATAACTTAATCTTCGATCCACGAAAATTTTGAGATTTTTGGAGAGATCGTCAAGCAAGTCTTCGATATATGCCGGCATTTCCTGATCAACTCTGGCATACATCATCGTTATCCATTTTCGACCGTAGAAATCTTCAAAAGGCACGCCCGCGGCTTGACCGAGTCCATAACTCTTTGCCGTTTGACGCCAAACTTCAAATTTCGGATCATCGAAATCTCTTATTATTGAGACTTTGCCAGATCGTAGCGAAATGCCAGATGGCCCTTTTCCATATGGACTTTTTTCGTCTATCGATATGCGCAGATTATTCGTGTATCCAATGGCATCTCCGGCGGATCCTTTTATCTTTACCCATCCATCTTCATCCACATTTCCTATCCAAACAAGGCCTAAATTGAGATCTTTTACAAGCATTTCGGTTGTCAATTTGAGAATTTCATCTAAAGACATTTGATCGTTTTCATTCCACAATCGGCTTACATTCACAAGGGCATGGTAAATTTCTTCTCGCTTTTTAAGTCTTGAATTTTGCACTTCCAAAACTTTATCAACATTGAAGAACATTATGAAATTTATGCGTTTGAAAACCGCAACAGTCAGAATTTGTTTATCTGTAAAAGATGTGATGGAGTTTATCGCGTTGAGGATCTCTTTGTGATATGCGTTGCAAATTTCTACGATTTTAGCGGTTGAAATTTCAAAGTTTTTGAAATCATTTATTGAATCAACGACCGCTTTGCATTGTTGGTCTTCTATCGAAAAAATTTCAAGATATTTTCTGATCCACGCTTTGGAATCTTCGGCAGATAAATCACGAATCAAAGGAGATAGAATTCGATCGTTTAAAATCGTTTCATACACTTTTGATGCAAATTCATCGGCCACTTTGGATAGAAGTGGTTCATAACGGTTAAGTGTTTCTCGTTCGTAATCCGAAAGTTTCAAAAATTCCGGAATCATGAAGTTCACCTCATATCATAAGTTAGTAAAAAAATATCTTTTTCATAAGATCACTTTCTATTTTTATGAATTCCGTGTTTGATATGTCCCTTTCACCTTCTTGAAGGTTGATTTTCACGTCTTCGACGATTTTGGAAGGACGTTTTGAAAGTATCAAGACCCGATCGGCCATCGATATGGCTTCTTTTGTGTCATGCGTGATCATGATGATCGCGAATCTTTTTTGGTTTCTAAGCGCATTTATATCTTCTATTATCGCAAATTTAACCGGCATATCCAACGATGCAAACGGTTCGTCGAGAATGAGAATTTCCGGATCCACTATAAGTGCTCTGACCAGATTCACCCTTTGCTTCATTCCGCCACTGAGTTGAGAGGGCAGGTAATTTTCAAATCCTTCAAGACGCATCGCTTTAAGGAAGAAGATGATCTTATCTTCATCGGATGAAACGAAAGTCAGATTTTCCATCACACTTATCCATGGAATCAATCTCGGTTCCTGAAAGACAAAGCCAATCCTTTCGAAATTCCTCTCAACATTGCCCAAAAAATTTCTGTCGAGATCGGCGATTATCTTTAAAAATGTGGTTTTACCACAACCGGAAGGTCCAATCATCGCGATACGTTCTTCCTTTACCAATTCGAGATTCCACCCGTCTATAACGGGCAAAGCACCGAAATCTTTTTTCAGGTTTTCAACTCTTAGGATGGTATCTGCCATTTGCCGAGTATTTTTCGGAAAGCCATTTTTGCAACCCTTTCAGAGGCTATGCCAAGCGCAACGGTGATGATCGTAAGGGCGTAAATTTTCGGAACATCGACGTATTGTCTTGCCCACGATATCAAGACGCCTATCCCGCTTGATCCGCACAGGTATTCCGCAACAACTATGACTTTCCACACGTCTCCTATGATCACTTCAACTGTTGAAAATATAAAAGGTACCAAAGAACCAAGATATATGGTTTTCACAATTTTAACTTTAGGGACTCTGTAAACTTTAGCCATTTCTATGAGATTTTTGTCAGTACTTCTTACTCCAGATGCCGTTGTGAAAATCGAGATCGGAAGAAGTGATAAAAAGCCTATCACAACGGGCCCTTTCCATCCTATTCCCCATACGAAGATCACAAGCGCAAGCCACGATATGACGGGCACAGCCTGAACAACCGTAACTGCCGGTCTGAAAATTTCGTACACGCTTTCACTGATACCCATAAAAAAGCCTATTGGAATGCCGACCGCTATGACCGTTAAAAGTACCAAAAGACTCTTCCACACGGTGCTAAGGATCGCCTGATAGGTATCTAACTGGACTGCAAGATGGGAAAGAGATTCAAAGGTTAGGTAAGGAGAAGGTAGAATCAAAGGTACGTTAAGAACGACTGAAAAAACCTGCCAGGCGATCAAAAAGATGAGAATGCCAAGAAGTATTTTCAATCTCCGTAAAAGCCCTCTCCAGGAACAGATGGCATGCCTTCAGGGTAAAGTTCGTTCAATTTCGAAAGAAAAGTCTCCACATCCGCTTTGCATTGTGAGACAGGCACGTAATAAAATGAAGTTCTTTGCATCGATTCTTTCAAAATGGGAATTGGTATGGCAAGGTATGATTTTGAAAGTTCAAGCGCCTGATCGATATTCTGATTCATCCAATCTATCGATTTTTCAAAGGTTTGTTCAACGTCCGTGACCGTTTGAGGGTGTAACTGTGCGAAATTATCCATCACAAAAAGACCCGCTATTGGTATTCTGGCGGGAAGATGCATCTCTTCTCCCCATGCTTTTTGGAAATCAAGCGCTATTTTGCCATATCCTCCCGAAATAGCCATCGTCACAAATGGTTCAGGCAGGGCTGCATAATCTATCTTTCCGGATCTGAAAAGTGCCACTATCTCTTGTGGTTGTAGATAATATATCTTCACATCTTTGTCCGGCATCACGCCATCCTGCGCCATCATGTATCTCATGAGTATGTCAACGGTCTGGCCGCGGCCTTCTGGTGTGTAGATGGCTTTTCCGACAAGGCTTTTCCATCCCGTAAAGGTTGCGTTGTTCGAAACGACCAAATAGAAGACATTCCACTCGTAAACGCCAAGCAACGATATCTTTATACCTTTTGAGTAGAGAATGGCACCGAGAGTAACGGGCAAAACCGCAAAATCAGCCTGTTTTGCGGCTATCATCGCTATTGCCTCATCGCTACTCTGCCAGAGTTTTACGTTTATCGTTGCGTTGCCGGTGATAACCCCTTTCATGATCGGAGCGATGGGTATCGTTGTAGGGCCAAGCGGATTTATAAAAGTTACGCTCTGAGCCAGTGCAACAGTCGAGATGGTCAAAATCAAAAGCAATAAGATAATTTTTTTCATCTCTAATCATCTCCTTGATCGTCTTTATCGGTCAGCATACTTTTAACCGATACATCTCTCACCCTGCCGAGTTTTCCTGTCATGGCGCCAATTTCATCCGTTGTCCCATCTACAATTATAGCCATGATCGAGAGATTCCTGTCTTTGTAAGGAATTCCCATTCTTCCAACGACTATCTTTCCGTAAAGATGCAAGATATCGTTCACAGCGGCATAAGATTCATTTCTGTCCTTTATAACAATTGCAATAACACCGAGTCTTCTTTTACTTATCGTCTCTGTCATCTTCTATCTCCCTTTTTCTAAGCCATTTTCTTGATCTGATGATCAAGAACACCCCAAGCCATATTAAAAACACTGTTATTCCGCCGACTATAAGAATTTTGATCAGATTTTTCGAAAAAGATTCGCTGAGTATGAATTCGGAATAAACAAGCAAAAAAATGAATAACCATATGATTATTTCACCCCATATTGCCGAAACGGTAAAGATTTGATTTGCAGATCCTTTTAATACCTTTTTTTCTTTTTCCCAATCTTCTTTGCTCATGTATTCACCTCTTTTCTTAAGCGCTTCGAATACATATCGGCTAACCTTGTCGGCTCTGGTAACCTGTACCCTTTACACGTTTTGAGCGTGTAATCGATCGAATCTTGAACGCTGAGGAAACTGCCGGGAGACACAAAAAGTGGCTTTACGTTTGATTTTGTCCTTAACACCGCACCTATGATGTCGGCATGATCGTAGATGTATTCAAAAGCGCCTTTGTTTGAAGATGGCATTTTGTATTGTCCAAAGAGATGGGATTTAGCAACTCCGATGGAAGGTTTTTGAAATTTCAAAGACATGTAAGCAGCGATTCCAAGGCCCCGAGGGTGAGCGATGCCCTGGCCGTCGAAGAAAAGTAAATCTGGTACTTCATCGATCATGGAATAAACTTTTTCTATGGCCGGCCCTTCCCTGAATGCAAGGAAGGTGGGAATGTAAGGCGTGTCTATCTCTGCCTCTGTCCATTTCATCTCGCAAAGTTCAAGGTTCGGATACGTCATCACGACACAAACGGCTATGGCCGTATTTTTAGATGGGTAAGATAGATCAAAGCCTGCTATTTTTTCAGGGACATGAACCATCGGATCTAATTTTATCTCTTTGACGAGAGACTTTTGAATCTCGATCATTTTTTCAGTGTTTAATATACGTAACTCACCACCCATCTGAGATGTTTGTAAGGCTCTCCGGTCGCAGAAGAAATTGCCCTCATGACGATCGCATGAAATGTCTTTTTCGATCCCGAAACAAGTTGTGCTTCGATTGTGTAAGTATAGGCCGCAAATTGTGGAATTTTCTCTCTTGCCGTGAGCATTGACTGGATCGATGCGATGTTGTAATTTTGAAAACTGGAATTCAGCGCAGTCGCACTTTTGGATTGAACTATTCCCATACTTTTCATCATTTCAAAGGTTGATGGATTTACAAAGGTGTAATTTGAAAAGATATTCGCTATTTCAGTTGCACCAATGCTCTTTTTACCCACCACGTTTAAATTTTTCACCGCCGTGCCTATGTAAGTTGAAAAGAAAAGTTGAGGTATTTCGGAAACGGTTATCGCTTTGTCCACAAGGCCATAAGTTTTGGCGTTGATCATGGCATTGGTGTAAACTGGATCTACATTTTCGATGTTTGCCTTTCCGTTTGACAGAAAAACGTTATTTATGACTTTGTCGGGCGTATCTCCCAAAGCAAAAATAAGCCACATGACAATCGCGACGGCTATAATACCTATAAGAATCTTGAGTTCTATCGAAAGTTTCAACTTTTATTCTCCTTTCCTATGCTGAGTATAGACAAAAAGGTTTCTTTGGGTATTTCAACATTTCCGAGCATCTTCATCTTTTTCTTTCCTTCTTTTTGCTTTTTTAGCAGTTTCATCTTCCTTGTAACATCTCCACCGTAGCATTTGGCAAGCACATCTTTTCTGAATGGATTAACGGTCGCCCTTGCAATTATTCTACCATGAGCGGTAGCCTGGATGGGTATTTCAAATTGATGGCGCGGTATGCTGTCTGCTATGCTCTCGACCAATGATTTTGCAACGCTGAAAGCCTTTGAAGCATGCACGACCGTGTCCAACGCCTCAACGCGTTCTCTGTTGACAAGCACTCCAATCACGACGAGATCTGATTTTCTGTATTCCTCGATTTCGTAATCCATGGACGCGTAGCCGTGACTTATGGCTTTTATCTTATCGAAGAAATCGAAGATCATCTCTCCCATAGGCATTTTGAAATGCAATGCAACTCTGTTTTTGCCGGCATTTTCGGTTGAAACGAATTCTCCCCTTTTTTCGTTTTGAATGAAGTTGACAAGATCTCCCATTGAATTGATGGGGGTTATCACGGTCAAATCGACGTAAGGCTCTCTTATCTCGATATAAGTGCCTTCCGGTGGAATTTTTGACGGATCTGTTATTTTCTTAATCGATCCATCCAACATGATTATTTCGTATATGACGTTCGGCGCCGTCGCTATGATATCGAGATCGTATTCGTCTTCAAGGCGTTCAACGACTATCTCCATGTGAAGCAACCCTAAGAATCCGCATCTAAAGCCAAAACCCAGCGCAGTCGAATTGTCCGGCTCAAATGTAAATGCCGCGTCGTTTAACTTGTACCTTTCTATCGCCTTTCTCAAATTTTCGTAATCTTGAGGATCTGAAGGGTATATTCCCGCGTAGACGACTGATTTCATTTCTTTGTAGCCTGAAAGCGGTTTTTCGGCTGGATCCGAACTGAGTGTTATGGTATCTCCAAGCCTTGCCTGAGAGACCTCTTTCATGTTGGCGGCCAAATAGCCAACTTCACCTGCCGAAAGTGAATCTGTCGGCACCATCTCGGGAATGAAGATGCCTATTTCCGAGATCTCATGGGATTGACCAGAAGACATCATCTTCACAACGTCATTTTGTGACAGTTTACCGTCGAATATCTTGATGTGCGCCACTGCTCCCTTGTAAGCATCGTAATTTGCGCCGAAGATAAGCGCGCGCAACTTTGCATCTTCTGAGCCGGCCGGAGGTGGCACTTTTTTTACGATTTCTTCCATCAACTCGTGAACACCCTGTCCCGTTTTGGCACTTACAAGCAAGGTTTCTTCAGGTTTTATGCCGAGGGTATCGTAAAGTTCTCTTTGCGTTTCATCTATGTTGGCATTTGGCATGTCTATTTTGTTTATGGCCGTTACGATCTCAAGGTTGTTGTCTATCGCAAGGTACGCGTTCGCTATAGTTTGTGCCTCGACTCCTTGAGTGGCATCCACGAGCAGTATGACGCCTTCGCACGCAGCCAAACTTCTTGAAACCTCATAGGTGAAGTCCACGTGTCCTGGGGTATCTATAAGGTTTATCTCGTAACGATTGCCATCGTCAGAATCGTACATTACCTTGACAGGCTGGGCCTTTATGGTTATGCCTCTTTCCCTTTCTATGTCCATGTTGTCGAGATATTGATCGCGCATCTTTCTCAATTCTATTGAATGCGTTATCTCCAATATTCTGTCTGCCAAAGTGGATTTCCCGTGATCTATGTGGGCTATTATCGATATGTTTCTTATGAATTTGCGTTCATACATTTCATTCATCTACCTTTGCGGGAGAAAAGTCGGAAAGTTCAACGGGTATTATCGTCGATGTGCCATCGATCATCGTTATGCCGTAAAGCATGTTTGCCCTTTCCATTATGAATTTGTTATGGGTTATAACTATGAAGGTTGCCTTTTTTGAATATTCTTCGAGCAAGTCTATGAACCTTTGCGTGCTAAAATCATCCAAAGCAGCATCGACTTCATCAAGTATGTAAAACGGGCTCGGATTTATCATCAAAAGCGAAAAAATGAAGGCTATTCCAACGAGAGATTTCTCTCCCCCTGACATCGTGTAGAGTTTTTGCATTTTTTTACCCGGTATCTTCACGCTTATCTCAACGGGCGCATCGAGTATATCCAGTCCTTCGGTAAAAGACAACATGCCCGTGCCTTCTGAAAAGAGCACGGAGATCATGCGGCCAAAATTTTCGTTTATACGCTCGATGGTTGTGGTAAGCCTTATTCTCGCCTCATCATCAGTCTTTTTTATGACGTCCTGAAGTGAATTGTAGGAGTTTTCAAGGTCATCTTTTTGAACCTTTAACTCGTTAAAGCGCTTTTCGGTTTCATCGTACTCTTCGATCGAAGAGAGATCCACAGGCCCTAAAAATTTCAATTTTCTTTCGTAATCTTCTATTTCTTTTCCAAGATTTTCGAATGTCTGATCGTCGAGTGCCTTTGCGTCTTCAACTTGTCCCTCTACCTTTTGAAGTTCGGCAAGCGCGTTTTGTATCGATGATTCGATAGAAACCCTTTCAACGTCAAAAGCGTGCAACTCTTCTCTGACAGATGAAATTTCATCTCTTTTTTGCGTTGACATTTTGTCCATCTCTTCCATTTTTTTAATCAATTCTTCCCTATCTCCACGCGTATCTTTCGATCTCTCAAAAAGTTTTTCGGCATCTTTTCTTACAGATTCAAGTTCTTTTTCCGAGTTCTTCAACCTTTCTTCCGATGTGTTTATCTCTGAGATTAAATTTTTGAGTTGATTTTCTATCGAAGAAACCTCGGTGGACAACTCTTCGGCTCTTGAAGATAATCTCATTGTTTCTCCGGAATATCCGCTGAAACGTTCTCTTATCGAATTCAACTGCATTTTCAGATCTATCATTTGCTCCTGAAGTTTTTCCATTTCCTGACGTCTTCTTATATCTTCGGTTGAATCGTTTCTCTTGACAAGTTCCAATTCCGAAAGTTCAGAGTCGATATTTCTTATCCTTTCTTCTGAATCCGAAATTGTCTTTTCGTTCTTTTCAAGTCTTGCGGCATAATCATTTCTCATTTTTTCAAGATTGTCTACCTCTTTTTGGAGTTCAGCAAGTTTGGAAAGTAAAGCATTTTTATTTCCCCTTGAGTTGTTGAGCGATATGTTTTCCTTAAGCAGTGCACTTTCAATTTCTTTCCTTTCGTAAAGAATTTCTTCCATCCTGGCTTGAGACTCGGATAAATGCGCTTCGATCTTTTTGATCTCTTTAGATACGTTTATGATCTCGTTTTCAATGTCTTTCATTACCCTTCTTTGGGAAATCAGATCTGTGCGCTCGGATCTGTCCATGCTGCCGCCCGTTATGGTGCCAGTCGGAGAGATAAGTTGCCCATCCAAACTCACGATTCTCGATCTGAAATTGAAATGCCTTTTTACCTCTATGGCGTCATCAAGGGTTTTAACTATGAGATCTGTTCCAAACAAAAAATTGACAAGGGATTCGTATCCTTTTACAGCCCTGACTATCTTGAATCCATAACCAACGACGCCCTTAAACGCAATTACGGATGATTGAATGCCGGGTTCTTTGAGATCGACCATATCGAGAGGAATGAAGGTGGTACGGCCAGCATCGTTTTGTTTTAGAAATTCGACACATGCCTTGGCGACGTCGGAATTTTTCACCACTATGTTTTGCATCCTGCCGCCCAAAAGTACGGAGATCGCAACTTCAACGTCTACTGGAACATCTATCATGTTGGCAACGACATCGATGATACCTTTTATCCCCGATCCCATGACGATTCTCGTTGCATTCGAATATCCAGCATAACTTTCTATGTTTTTCAACAAAATTTCATGCTTTGATTTCAACTCCACGAGTTTCGAAGAAATGTTATCCTTCCTGTTCTTTGTGTCTTTTACGTCATCTTCCAATTGCTTTCTTTCCACGTCTATTTCCTGAAGTCTTTTGCTCTTGCTTTCAACGCTCGCAAGGAATTTAGACTCTTCTGCTGAGAATTTATCAAGGTTTTCAGAGATCTTTGAGGCGTTATCCGTCTTTTCCCGTATCTGGGCGTTGAGTATATCAAGACGCTGTCTTAAATCTTTCGTGTTCTCGAAAACTTTCGATCTTTCCACTTCTTTGGAATTTCTTTCCTTTGTGAGTGCGGATATCCTGCTTTCGATCGAGGCGCGTTTTTTCTGTTCTTTGCTTACCTCTTCAACCATCGCGTTGTAACGATCTCCGATTTCTTTTAGATTGGAAGAGATCTTGTCTTCTTCGGATTTAAGACTTGAGACAAGTCTTCTCAATTCTTCAAGCCTTACGTTGCTTCTTTCAATTTCGCTTTTCATCCCATCTTTTTTTGTTCCAAGTTCGACGTAAGCAGACCTCATGGTTGAAAGTTTGGCCGATATCGAATCTTTCAGATCGGACAACGTTCTTTCTCTTTGCCTGTAAGTTCCCATTTCGTCCTCGAATCTCTTTATGTCTTCTTGGGCATTTGCAGAAAATTCTTTGAGTTTTGAGGTTTCTATCTCAAGGCTGAAAAGTGCTTTTTGAAGTTCTTCGACTTTTTTTGTACGCTCGTCGATCTTAGACTTTAACTCTTCATTTGCTTTCATGCCGACACTTAAAAGATGACCAAAATACAACCGCTTTTTTTCTGCTATGATGTTCTCGTATTCTTTGTATTTTTTTGCCCTTTTTGATTTCAAATTCAGCGATTTCATCGTATGATCTACTTCATCCATGACAGTGCTGAGTTTTTCAAGATTTTCATTGACTTCTTTGAGTTTGGAAAGGGCTTCGTTTTTACGTTCTTTGTAAATTAAAACACCGGCCGCTTCTTCGATAAGTGCTTTTATCTGCATTGGAGAGGAATTAACGAGATTTGATATCTCTCCCTGGCCCACTATGGAGTAAAAATCTTTTCCCGTGCCAGTACCGAAAAATACCTCCTCCATATCTTTCAAACGTGATACCGTACCGTTCAGTAGATAATAACTCTTACCGTCTGCCTGATAAGTCCTTTCCACGGATATTTCTTTTCCGTCATCATAAAAGATGGCTTTAACAGAGGCTTTGTCCGCTTTTTTCATCGAATTCGATCCAAAGTAAAGCACATCCGTCGTGTCGGACATCCTCAATTTTGAATTTGCCCTTTCTCCGAAAAGCCATCTTACGGCATCAACTATGTTTGACTTCCCGGATCCGTTGGGACCGACGATCGAAACTATTCCATCTTTTATTTCAAAATTCACGTGAGAACCAAAAGATTTGAATCCTTCAATCTCCAATCTTACGAGTTTCATTCGATCAACTCCTTAAGATGCGAAACGTATTCCGAAAGCCACCTGTCAAAATAAACAGTTCCGTCTGCATTCACGATCGAGATCTCATTTGCAGTTTCAAAAATAACATTTTTGATTTTTTTTCTTCCAACGATCTGTGATCTCAAATTCTTTGGACCGTAAACTTTTGTTGCTTTCGTTGTCTTCAAAAATTTCTCGTAAATCGTCGAAATGACGAGTTCTCCAAAAGCGGGATGGTAAGGGCCCGCTATGACATTTTTGATCGTTTCCGCATCTTGATACATCCCTGTTCTTTCTATCTGTATTTTATCATTTTTAAAAATCGATACCATATCGGAAACCACATCTATCGCTTCTTCAACGCTTTGTGGCTTGTAAGCACCATTCAAATACATTTTTTCAAGTTGAGTTTCTTTTAAAACCAAAGTTGGATGAATTCTAACGCCGTCAGGAGAAAGTTTGGCAACCTCAAAGGCTGAAAAGATATCGTCTCTTTTGGAATCAAGCGGAAGACCAGTCATGAGATGCACCGAAACCTTTATCTTTTTCTTTTTGATCCGTTCAACCGCATGTCTTACATCCTCGACGGTATGATCTCGTCCGGCTGCGTCAAGTACCTTTTGAACCATCGATTGAGCGCCTATCTCAACGAGAGATACCCCGTTATCTGCTAAAAAGTCAACGTCTTCGATTTCATCGGGCCTTGTGGATATCCTTATTCCCTTCATGCCGATCTCACAAACAACTGAATTGACTGCTTTTAAAATCTCTTTCCAGTCTTTGATGGCCGTAAACGTGCCACCGTACAAGCCTATTTCAGAATTTTCATCTCCATGGTAAAGCGCATAAGCTTTCAGGATCTCGTCTCTTATCGAGTAAGGAGACGATTTCATCGTTGCCATCCATTCGTTGCAAAAAGTGCATCTGTGCTTACATCCGGCATTTGGAAAGAAAATTGGAATTACCTTCACTTTATCAACCTTTCGTAAGCCGTTTTGGCCGCCAATTGCTCAGCTTCCTTTTTGGATTTTCCTTTTCCCTGTCCGTAAAATTCACCGTTGACTTTAACCTCGAAGACATAGTGCTTTTTATGGGCGGGTCCGCTTTCTTCGATCAAAATGTATTCTGGCAGAGTCGCGAATTTGTTTTGAGTGTATTCCTGAAGGGCAGTTTTGTAATCGAAAAACAGTTTTTTCTGTGCCACATCAATTATTTTCTCCGTCAACAAATTTGACACGATATTTTCGGTTGTTTCGAAACCAAAATTCAAAAAGACTGCTGCTATCGTCGATTCAAAAGTATCGGCATAAATCGAATCAAGTTCATCCGGAGAGGCCGAACTCAAACTTTTGCCAACGAGCACAAGATTCGCAAGGCCAATTTTTTTGCTTATATCGGCAAGCACTTTTTCGCTTCCCACAACTGCTTTGATCTTTGCAAGTTCTCCTTCTCTTATGTTTTTGAAAAGTTCAAAAGTCCTGTGCGCTATCACAAGCCCCACCATTGCATCGCCAAGAAATTCTAACCTTTCGTAAGAATCTGTTCCGTTTTCATTGGCGTAAGAACTGTGAGTTATCGCACAGCGAAAGTATTCCGGAAAAGGTATCATCTTGTCTATTTTTAAAATCTTCAAAATTTCTTCAACGCCGTCCATTCCCAGTTAAACCTCCAGAAGGTTACCTTTGTATAGATTTTTCACGAAAGCCGAATAAGTTACGGGACACGAAATTTGGAAACATCGTGCTACGGCAATGGCATATCTTTGAATTTCATATTGTGCATGGGAATCTGCCCTCTGATTTAAAAAATTCATAAGGCTTCGCGCGTTTATCGTCCAGTACCATTCGGTGTAAAGACTTAAAGGTAGCACCATTCTCGCGACCTCTTTTTTTACGCCGCTTGAAATCAGCGAGTTGTAAGTTTCAAAAGATTTTTTCATAGATTCTTCCATTATTTCAGATGAATTTCCAGCCCTTTCATCGGTGGGTACGTAAAATTCCTCTTCAAATTCCGTGAATCTACCGGATCTTTCGTTTATGCTTGCAATCCTGTGACGCATCCACTGGCGGGCCACGAAGATCGGTGCTTTGACATGAAAGGTGAAAACGATATGTTCAAATGGAGATTCATGGCCCAATTTTGCAAGTAACTCTATGAGACGCTTATCTTCTTCACTTGAATTTGATTTTGACATGTAAGATATCCTTGCTGCCATCGCAACTGCTTTGTCACCTCCAAAAAAATCCACAAGTTCAACATACCCTTTGTCAAGGACTTTGATCTTCTCCACTTTTGTTCTCCTTCCATTGATTTATCTTGTTGTGCAAGGTGCTTAAACCTATGTTAAGCACCTTTGCGGCTTGCGTCTTGTTACCGTTAAAGTATTCGAGAGTCGCTTCTATGAAACGTTTTTCCGCCAATTCGAGACTTTCCCCTATCTGCAATTTCACGTAATTTCTTTCAACGTCTTGGACTTGCAAGGAAAGATCTTCAACCTCAACTTCATTTCCTTTTGCGAATATAAGCGCCGATCTGACTATATTTTGCAATTCTCTGACATTTCCCGGAAAAGGATAAGATTTCAAAAATTCTATCGCCTTTGGTGAAAATTTTTTGTACTCGGTTTGCATTTGTTTTGAATAGAATTTTGAGAAATAATCTATGAGTACCGAAATATCTTCAACTCTGTCGCGAAGCGGCGGAACTTCTATTTTGACAACGTTTATCCTGTAATAAAGATCGTCCCTGAAATTCCCGCTTTTAACTTCATCTTCGAGGGATCTGTTCGTCGCCGATATCACGCGCACGTTTACATGAATGGGATTAACGCCTCCAAGCCTTTCAAAAGTCGAATTTTCAAGCACCCTTAAAAGTTTTACCTGAACGTTTTTCGGAAGTTCACCTATTTCATCCAAGAAAATCACGCCATTGTTTGCCACCTCAAACTTTCCGGGCTTGGCCACATTTGCACCAGTGAAAGCACCACGTTCATACCCAAAAAGTTCGGATTCAAAAAGTTCTGCAGGTATGGCTCCGCAATTGACGGCGACGAAATCGTTTTTTGACCTTGCACTGAGTTCCCATATCGATCTTGCAACGAGTTCTTTGCCCGTACCAGATTCACCGGTTATCAAAACAGGCACATCTCTTGACGCGATGACTTCTATTATATCCCTTAATTTTCTTATTGATTGGCTTTCTCCGATTATCTTAGTGGGCAACTTGAGTGAGATGTTTTCAAGTTTTAAAGTTCGGCTTTCTATGGCCCGATTGACCTCGATTATAAGATTTTCGAGTTCGAATGGCTTTGGAACGAAATTGAACGCTCCAAGTTGAACGGCTTTGACTGCGACGGTAACATCTGCGTGGGCACTTATGACTATGACGGACGCATCTTTTACAACCTTCTCGATTATATCCATGCCATTTCCATCTGGCAGCATAAGATCAAGAAGCACGAGATCGTAGGGTGAATTTTCTAATTCTTTGATCGCTTCAGCCTTCGTTTTCACACTTTTTACCAAATGTCCTTCGATATCGAGGGATCTCGAAATTAACCTGTTAAGGCTTAAATCATCCTCGACAACAAGTATTCTTCCCATTGAATCACCTCGAAAGCGGCAACCTTATAAAAACAGTTGTCCCTATTCCTTCCTGACTTTTTATCTCAACCTTTCCACCGTGCGAGTTTATGACCCTCTTGACGATGCTCATGCCAAGGCCTGTCCCGTTGGTTTTAAGCGTGAAAAAAGGTTCAAAAATGTAATCTATGTGATCCGGAGATATCCCGTTTCCGTGATCTGTGAAAGTGATCGAAACGTAATTTTTGATTTGATCGACTCTTACCTCTATTTTCCCATTTTCATTTGAGGCATCCATTCCATTGACAAGCACGTTCAAAAAAGCCGAGTTCAAGGCGTTATCGTCTCCATCTATCATGATTTGATTGAATGGCGTCGCAAAATCTATCGTTATGCCTCTTTCTCTGGCCCTTATCCTTGCGAGTTTGATCGACTCTTCCAAAACCTCGATCACGTTCAGGGTTTTCAGATCAAAGGTTGTCTTTGAAAAAGTCAAAAATTGCATGGATCTTTCTTCAAGCCGTCTTATCTCTTTATCGAGAATTTCCAAAGTTTCTGCCGGCTCATCCGGTATCTGGCCAAGTTGCTTTTTTAACAACTGAACGGAAAGTTTCATCGAGGCAACAGGTGTTTTTATCTCATGCGCTATGGATGCCGTCATCTTTCCCAAAAGTGCAAGTTGTTCAGCACGGCCGAGGGCTTTTTCAAGGTTGGAGAGCATGGTTATATCCCCAAAGATGTAAAGCGTTACAGGATTAGAAGCGCTTTTTATCGGCATTTCCTGAAAAATAAGCCTTTTGTCGAGTGCTTTCACCCTCACCACGTTTTTCGTTTCATCGAGTATGATACCGTAAAAGCGCAAAAAATCTTCAAACTCTCTTCCTCTCCATTCACCTCTGGTTGTCGAAAATATATTCTCAATTCCACGATTCATCGTCATTATCTTGCTGTTTTTGTCAATTGTGAGAATGCCTTCTTCCAGCGATTCGACTATATTCCTATATTCGCCGTAGGTTTCAAGCAAACCCTCTCTTTCTCTTTTAAGTGTCTCGGCGAGTCTATCCACATCGTTTAAAATCTCTCCGAATTCGCCTCTCAGCCCTTTTTTCTCCATGGGGCTGAGTGTTATGGAGGTGTGCTTAACCCGGTTAAGCAATTGAATAAGCGGCTCACTGAGAAATTGAAAGAGAAAGATCGACGATGCGAAATAAATGACAAGATCGATGGAAATCATTATCAGCCAGTACTGAAGAGGAGGTGGAAAAAAGAGCACGTACATGAAAAATTCAATAAAGCCTAAGACTGACATCAAAAATATGAGTATAACGGTACCGTAAGATGTTGAACTTTCACTTCTTGAAAATGGCCAAATTTTCAAAATTTCAAACCTCCAGAATCAAATTAGATCTCGGAGAAAGTTTGAGTATATCGCAGGCTCTTGCGTATCTCGAAGTAATTTCAAGATATCCTCCAAGGCCTTCGCAAACTATGAGTTCATTTTTTCGTCCCGCTCTTCTGTCAAGCATGATACTCGATGGCTTTCCGTTTATCATGAGTTTATCCTCCTGATGCACTCCAACCTTTTCAAGATAATCGAAGGGAATATTGGTGGCCAGATCTCCAAGATCGTTTATAAAAGAAATTTCGCCATCTATTCTTTTATCATCTATGTTTGCCTTTTTGTGTTTTAAATCGTAAAAAGTCATGTAAACACTTCCTATACTCTCAAAAGATTTTCCATTCGAAAATTCAATGGCAACGGGTATGAGTATGTCAAGCACAGATCTTGTGAAAGACAAAGAAAATTTAGTTTTTGAAATGTTCATCTCTCTTATTTGTTTGATACCGAACCTTTCAATTGGCAACGTGAATGTTCCGTTATCGAATCCTATGAACAAACGGTCATCCTTGGTTCTTAAGCCTATCGGCCTGCGCGCGCTTTCGTTTTGGCCATCGACGATTATCATGAATATCGTTGATTTTGGAAGATGGCACGCAAGACGTTCCGTTATGCACGAAGCAGTGTACACATCTCCGAATTCAATTGGACGCGTTACCTCTATGATTTCCTCTTTTGGAGCAAGGGCAGAAAAATTTCCTTTCAATACCCCCATGAATAATTCGTCTGAGCCATGATCTGTTATAACGGCTATCATTTCTTTCACCTTTTCTTTTGAAGTTTTTCATTAGAATTATATACCAAATGGATTCTCAATTGACAATTTTATCTTACCAACTCATGATGTGCGTGAATGTAACAACAAATGTTAAATATAGATTTAAAGTGCTTTGACAAGTAAGTTTTTATTGAAAAGCCGACCACATTGGAATTAGAATATGTGCATTCATGAAATATACCTGATCAACTTTAAATATGAAATATCGTTGGCTCCGGCATTCGCCTTTCGGTGTCTGTCCTCGCTACGCTGCGAAGGCCACCTCGAGGCATCATGCCCTGCGCCGAACGCAAATGTTCATTTCACTTTATTTACGGATAAGTTCCAAGGCGATTCAGGCTCGCAGGCCGGAATGACAGAAAACTTGGCGGTGATGGTACTGAATGCACAGGCCTGTTCGGGGAGAGGAGAATTGCTCACACCCGTCATCTCACCCCGATCAGGTTGAGGGCAACGTTAAGGGTACGGTTTATTAAAATACTGGAATCGCCCACACCATCATTCCCGACTCCGATCAGGTCGAGGGTGACGCTAAGGATACGGTTTATCAATTGCGGGAATCGCCTTTTTTGTAAGATGAGATTCCCAATCAAGTTGGGAATGACAGTTTTGTAATATTTATCGTAATCTTGACGCACATCATGAGTAAATAAGTTTAAATTCAGGCAGGTGCCCGTCAGATTATTCGTTACTGTTATGCCTCACTGTTTACTTTTTTGTGCTTGTTGCGCCAACGTGCTATTTTTGCTGATTGGGTATTTTCCCAAACATTTCCTTTATCTCTGCTTGTCTTTCTTTGCCGTTTATTTCTTTGATGGTAGAGTAAGTGCTGCCGTTTGATTGATATTTTTGCACTTTGAAATGTCTGTCGGCCACTGCCGCTATCTGAGGCATATGTGTTATGACTATTACTTGAGTGTTCTTGGATATTTCTTTCATTTTTGTTGCCACAACATCTGAAGTTCGTGGTCCAATCCCTGTTTCTATTTCGTCAAAAACAAGGGTTGAAATTGGTAAATTACCACTTATCGATGATTCTATCGCAAGGTAAAGTCGCGAAATTTCTCCGCCTGAGGCTATCTTTGATACTGATGTTTCGGGCATCCCCAGGTTCATGGATCCGGTGAATTCAATTTGATCTTTGCCATTTTGTGTGAAATCGGTGTCTTTTTGAATGAAAGAAATGTGGGCATTTTTCATCGAGAGATCTTCGAGATTCTCATTTATGCGCTTTACAAGTGCTTCTGCGGCTAATCCACGCATTTGCTTTATTTCAAGGGCTATTGTTTTCATCTGATCCGTCAAATCCTTAAAGTCTTCCCGGACATTTTTCAATTGGATGTTTACTTCATTCAACTGTTCGTATCTGTTTTTTAATTTTTCTAATCTTTCATTCACATCTGAAAGTCTCGGGCCGTACTTTCTTTTCAATTTTTCTATTTGATCGATTTTTTCTTCCAAATCATAGAGCTTTTCTTGATCAAATTCAAGAGAATTTGCATAATCGGTGATATGCTTTTTGAGATCCATCAAGGATGCTTTGATTTCTTCAATCATCTTTAAGAATGGAAGATTCTTATCTATTTTTTCTATTTCTTTTACATCTTTTAAAACCAATCCGAGGATAGGTTCAATTCCGTTTTCTCCCCAGACAAGATATTCTGTTTCTTTTATCATCTTTAGAATATCGACAATACCGGATTGCCTTTTGTATTCATCTCTGATAACGTTGTATTCCTCGTCTGAGATCAAGAATTTTTCTATATTCGAGATTTCCTGAGAGATATTTTCTATTTCTGTTTCAGGATTGGTGGATTCGTTGATTTTTATAAACTTCGAAATTTCAACATATCTGTTGTAAAGTATTCTGTATTTTTTGAGTTGATCCTGGATGTTCGAAGAAAATATGTCCACAAAATTTGTATGATTTTTTGGATCTTTTAGAATTCGAGAGATACCTTGATTATGTATATCCATCCATCCGCCAACATGATTTTTCAAATCGGCAAGTGTTATCATCTCACCGTTCAACCTTGCACTCATTCTTGACGGACTTATCTTTAGGTTTATCACGAATTCTTCCCCACTTATCAAAAAACGTGATTCTACTTCACTTTTTTCGGTCAAAAATTCATTTTTTTCTCCAAGTAGAGATTTTAAAATAGAAAGGAAAAGTGATTTTCCGGAACCACTTTCCCCAGTTATAACATTCAACTTATCTGAGAATTCTATGTCTATATCCTCGAAAAGGGCAAAATTTTTCGCGTGTAATTCGAGTATCATCTAAGCCTCTTCTTATTCAAAAACCTTTTTACCTTCTATGTATACCTTTTCAACCTTTGCTCTCATGTCAAATGGGTGCCCGCTCCAGACAACCACATCGGCATCTTTTCCTTTTTCTATCGATCCAACTCTGTTTTCGATACCGAGAATCGTCGCTGGATTTATGGTGAGCATTTTTAAAAGGTCTTCTGCTTTTGCACCCTGTCTCATCGCCGCTGCTGCTTGAACGGAGGCGTATTCAAGAGGAATGACAGGATGATCGCACATCAACGCCGTTAATATACCATGTGAGTTCAATATCTTTATTGATTCCATAGTCATGTCTTTTAATTCTCGCTTAGTTCTGAATGTCAAAAGTGGTCCAACCACAACAGGGATCTTTTTCGCTTTAAGGGTATCGACAATCTTGTAACCTTCGGTCCCATGTTCTATAACGAATTTGAACCCAAATTCTTCTGCTATTCTTGAAGCCGTAAGTATGTCATCGTAACGGTGGGCATGAATTCTTGCGGGCATCTGACCTCTTAAAACGCGTTCGCCAGCTTCTAATTTTAAGTCTCTCTCAACGAAATTTTTGCCTTCTTTTTGTGCGCTTTCTTTTTTCTTCATGTAATCTTGCACTCTTGTGAAATAGGTTCTTATGATGGCTGCTACGCCTAATCTCGTTGATGGAGTCTTTTTCTGATCTCCGTAGACTCTTTTTGGGTTCTCTCCAAAGGCCATTTTCAATCCGGCTGGTTCTCTTATTATCATCTCATCCACAATTTTAGATTTGAATTTTATTATGGCACCCTGTCCTCCAACTGGATTTGCACTTCCCGGCACTATCATGACAGTTGTTATTCCCCCAGAAAGTGCTCTTTCTATGGCGGCATCTTCTGGATTGAATCCGTCGATTGCTTTTACATCTGCCGTTACAGGATCTGTCCATTCGTTTCCATCGGATGAGACCGGTTCGTTGACTCCTTCTTCCCACAAACCTATGTGAGAATGTGCATCTATGAATCCAGGCAACAGATATTTCCCATCCAAGTCAATAACTTCAACGTCGTTTTCCGCTTTTTTAGTTTTCCCCATGGATCTGATCTTTCCTTCTTCGATAAGTACATCTCCTTTGAAAGGCTCAGAGGTTATAGGTATGACATTCGCATTTTTGAAAAGTATTTTCACTTTTATCACCTCAACTTTTTTGTAAGTGCTTTTACAAGAAAACTTGCAACATCCGCACCATGCGTACCTCTTCCAAAACCGGCATCCATTCCGGCAGATTTTGCAAGATCATTTGTTATTTGAGTCCCTCCTGCTATGAGTATGAGTTTGTCTCTTACACCTTTTTCTATTGCAAGATCGCTTAATTTACGCATGTTATGAATGTGAACGTCGTTGTGGGTTATTATCATGGATGCAAGAACTGCCACAGAATTTGTTTCTATTGCGGCGTCAAGCAATTTTTCCACTGGTACGCTCGTTCCGAGGTAAACGTATTTTATGCCGTATTTTTCTATGCCTCCGTGTTTTATGTCCAATATTTCCCTCATGCCAACTGAATGTTCATCATTTCCAACCGTTCCGGCAACGACACTTATCTCATGATCTTTGAAAAATTTTGTTATTTCGTCATCTGGCAGTACATCTATTTTTTCCGGCATCTTAAGATTTTTTGTGTCTATTTCAAAGGGAATCTTACCTTTTATCTCAACGTAAGTACCTTCAGACGGGTGAAGAACTGTTTTATGAATGATGTTTATTTCCGTTAAGCCTAAACGCTTTGCCGTTTCCATCGCTGCCACTTCTGCGATCTCTTCATTTGCCGCAAAGGTCATATCCAATTGGATAGTTCCATCATTTGACCATTCAACTTCAGGCTTTATAAGGCCTTTGTCATTTAATTCTTCATTTGCTTTGAGTCTTAAAGAAACGTTGTCTGTTTCGTCCAATTCGTCTATGTACTTTATCTTTTCAGGCTTACAAAGGGTGCAACCTCCTATCAAATCGCATGGCTTCTTTATTCCCTTAGGCAGGTTGTTGTAGCCAAAATGCTCACACACAGGTGCCATGTAATCTTTGTCACGGGGAACAACTGTGTTTGCGGCTATTTCTCCATCTTTTTTTCTTTTTATGCCATCTCCGATTCTTTCCGGATAATAACCGTTATCCACGAAAAAGCCTTGCTCGACGGCCTCAAAATATCCTCCAACCTCTATTATCTCTTCGAGCATAAGAATTGCACGCATCTTTAATTCTCTTACCTTATCGTTTATCTTTTCTTTGTCTATTTTGACATATTCTGTAAGACCATCTAAAGCCACGAGTGCATGTTTCGCGGTTTCGATGCCTCGAATCGAATTTATATGCCATGGCACATTCCTGCCTTCATCCGGCGTTATGGTTGATTGAAGATGTGCGCCTGTAAGCCTTGTAACGAAGGCATCTATCATGTGCATACGCGTTGCATCGAAGAGATCTGATTCTATGTATTTTGTGTTCATCTGTGCACGAAATCTGTATCCTTTGAAAAGTTCTCTCACCGCAACAGCGTAAGGTAAATTTATGCGCATCGCAGGTGTTGGCGCGGCTGTTGGCGGTACAGTCGATAAGGCTATGTTTTCCTTTTTCATGCCCGATTTAACAGAATAAAGGCAATTTATGCCATGTTGAACAAGTAATTCCGGCATTATTTTCCACGAAACTCTCGCAGAAGCATTCGCATTGTGAGCACCGTCTATTTGAAGCATATCGGCCCAAGACATTATCTTTTTTGCTACCGCTGCATCCACGAAAGATCTGATTGGATTTATTCCTCTGTACAAAACGTTGTATTGCGGATCCTGATGCGCACCGTTTACCCCTTCTTCGGCAAAAAGCACGGCTATCTCAGGACCGGCAACTCCACTTACGTAAGAGTGAAAATTCACAGGTCTTCCAACTTCATCCTCTATCATGTCAAGTGCTTTTCTTGTTGCCCTCAATTGTTTTCTCGTTATAGGTATACCGCCAATTCCTTCGGGAGTGCCTTCCATAAGTCCGTCTATGTGTGATTGACCCAAAGTTCTTATAACCATTATGTGATCGGCTCCATGCCACGCAGCCATTCTCATCCTTCTGATATCGTCTTCAAATCTTCCTGATGCTATTTCACTCGTTATGACAAGGTCTGGTTGAGGATCTATGTTATCAAAGTAGTGTGCCGCTGGTAATGGAATTGAATTTTTCAAGGGTTCACTTGCTTGAATGTATTCATAACCGTCCATCTTACCCTTCCAAGGCTGTCTCCATGTCCATCCGCGCCTGCGTGGTCTGTAATTTTCGAGATTTTTAAGGATCTCCTCAATGTCTATCTTTTTATTCAGTTCAAGCATTCTTACCATCCCCGAACAATTCTCTGACTTCATCCCAATGGTCTTCTTTTACAAGCATTTCGCCCGCAATCAAATAGTCAATTTGTCTTGCTTGAGCGAATTTGTAAACGACGTTACCGGCGCCTTTTCCAAGCATTTTTTGTTCGAAGATCTTGTCAACTATGTTTTTTGCGGTTATGCTGTCAAAACCCATCCTCAAAAGCACAGACCTTTCTATCGATGGTGATGTATGTGTCTTTGCAAGATCTATGAGCGGATCCACAATTTTCTCGATAAGTTCCCAGAATCTTTTGTCTAACTCTTCATCTGTTAGATTTTTAAGATGTTTGCTTCGCTCCTCAAAATCATCAGGCCTTGCCATCTTTCAACACCTCTTCCAACATTTTATCTATTTCTTCAGAATTAGAATTCGTATCTTCCGCCATGAATTTTTTCTCGACATCGGAAAATTCACTTTTACCATAAGCTTTTATTGATTCTTTAACATAAGACCTTTTAAGGTTTTCAAGCGGGTACTCTATGATTCCAATTTGTTCGATACTTTCAGGTATGGCTATTACTTTACCGGGCACGTCTTCTTTTATCGAATTCCCGTTTTTAACGATGATTCCCATGTTTTTTGCGAATGTAAGTTGTGCGCTGGGTAATTTACCTGCTCCTGTATATTCTGTTTCCTGAACGACGATTATCTGATCTTCATCCATTTCTTTTGCGATGCTCAAAGCCGCTGTCAAAGATGTGTTACCGGCGGGCCCTCTCATCATGCCTTCAACCTGTGCAAGTGCTTCCGTTGTGAAAAAAACCTCTCCTTGCGTTACAAGTACGTATCTGTCCAAATATCTCAAAGATCGAGCCGCATTTCTTGGCACATCTACCCTATCAGGATAAGCCGAAAATGGTATGCCGAAGCCCGTATGCCCTGTGGTGAATGACTTTCTGTTAAAATCGTGATCACTTGCCATATGAAGTCCCCTTAGATCGACGCTTGATCCTATAACTTTGGTTTTTGCACCGGCTTTCTTTAAACCTCTTGCAGTACCGGTTACATTTCCGCCACCCGCATGGGTTACAAGCACCACATCCGGAAATCTTCCATATCTTGATTTAACCTGAGTCGCTATTTCATATCCAAGAGTTTCTATTCCGGCAATTCCAAAGGGGGTGTAAAGAGATGCGTCGAAATATCCCGTTTCATCGAGCAACTTCAAAGTGTAGTAGAAAAGTTCGGGCCCCACCGTTAACTGAACAACCTCGGCTCCATATGCTTCACAGGCACGTCCTTTCTCAAGTATTTCTGGTTGTCCGACATGATTGCTGTCAAAAGTTTCCTGTACGATTATCGCACGCAAACCATACTTGGCAGCCTGAGAGGCCACTGCAGCACCGTAATTTCCAGAAGTTGCGGCTATAACTCCCTTGTAGCCGTGATTTTTTGCGTGATAGATGGAAACCGACGCTCTTCTGTCTTTAAAACTTCCGGAAGGATTTGCAGATTCATCTTTCAAAAATATCCTTGCACCTTTTCCGGGTTTTGAAATCTTCCTGACGAGTTTTGTAAGGTTTTTGAGTTCAACAAGTGGTGTGTTGCCAACCTGAGTTTCAGATTGAATCTTTCTTATTTCATCTAAACTGTAAGAAACTTCTTTCATCATGCGATCGTAATCAAAGGCAATACCCTCTATTTCAAATTTGGAGTAATCTATGCCAACGGCTTTTTGAATTATCTCATTTTTCCTTTTTATCACATCTTCATACATTTTAAACGCTTCCTTCTTCAAGTTGTTTTTTGAGGTTTGGCCCTATTTTCAGCAATTCCGGTACAGGATTTCCGAAATCATGGATATATCTTGGGTTTATTTCAACAAGTGTTCCCGAAACTATCCTTCCGCTTAAAGTCGTTATTTCAACCATTTCTCCTATCTCGCCGTCTTCATTCAAAAATCCATTTATCCATGCTTCAAGTGGGACTTTTTTGGTATCTTCTGGAAGATTTGAAACTCTATTGGATGGCTCGAGTATGACGTTATGTATTTTGATCCAATCTCCTTTTTTGGCCATTTCAATCACTCACAATTCCAAATGGCAGTTGCATGTCTTTCATCGTTAAAAGTCCGGGCCTTGCTTCTATAACTTTGGGAATCATGTTAACAGCCATGGCTATTGTACCTTTTCCGCCGGGAATTTCTGGCTTTATCTCCAGCGAAATGTTAGGATCTCCTTCTATCTGAATGAAATCGCCGGTTTTAACGTTTTCCGCTTCCGGATGAATTTGCTGTGGATGAATGAGTTCTATCTTTACCTCTCCCTTGACAATGCCACGTCCCACATGTTTGCATCCTGCAACCTGACCTGGTTCAACTTTGACATAAGGTGTTTCTCTATGAGTTTTTGAAATGATGGGCTCTCTTTCTTCTTCAATTTTGTCTAATTCCCAGCCAAGTGCATCCGCTATCATGGAAATAGATTGTCTGAATCCGACATGTCCGACTATCTTTCCGGATTTTATGCCATCTTCAAATGCTTTTACGGTTGTTCCGACTCCCTGAGTTCTCATGACCTCTGCGCCAAATGGAGAAAGGTCGTTTATGCGCTGGGCTTTTATTTTTTTAACGTCAAGGCAAGTACCTGTTAAAGAAAGTATAAGCGTATCAAGCACAAAGCCTGGATTTATACCTGTTCCGAGAATAGACACGTTATGTTTTTTTGCCATTGAATCCATTCTGTGAGAAAGTTCTGGATAATCAACCCACGGATATGCCATCTCTTCCGCTAAAGTTATGACATTTGCCGATTTTTCGACAGATGCTTTTATCATTGGAAAAACAGCAGGCACAAAAGAGGTCGTTGCTATAACCACGAGATCGGGATCAAGCGACAAAATTGTCTTCTCGGCATCGGAGGATATTTTGATGTCGCTTTTAACTTCAAGATAATCTCCGAGACTTTTTCCTTCCAGTTCCTTTCTTCCCGTTTCCACAACACCGACGAGTTCAAGCGTTTTCTTCTTTAGAATATCTTTCACGATGCCGCTTCCCATGGCACCAATTCCCCATACCAATACTCTGTACATTTTTCTTCCTCCTCACAAATATTGAAATTTTTTATTGTAACTTATGGAATTATTTCCTATCTTTGCCATTACCTCAAAATCGTAGATGCCAATTTCAGAAAAAATCGGTTCCCGCAGTGCTTTTGAATCAAAAATGATCTTTTTCTCTCCAGCATTTATGCGAAAATTATGAGGAACGGTACTTGAAAATCTGTAAAATTCAACGTCACCTTTCTTTATTATAACCGTTAACGAGTCAAGTATGACATATTTTTTTTGTAAGGCATCGTCGTTAACGAGAAAAACCGAAAAAGAAACCGGCACTTTTGATCTGACGTCTGACGGCAGATCAGATGTGATCTTTAAACCAGAAATGTCACTTATACCGTCTTTGTTTATGACGGAAATCACAGAAGTTGCCACCATATCCTGATTTCCTATTATTTTTGCTGCAAAAATGTAATCTCCTGGATTTTGAATTGGCCTTGTTTGGTAATTGCAAACAAGCGATTTACTGTCAGGAGGTATCGTTAAGGTTGAATTGAGAGTGAGATCGTTCGTACTCAGAATCTGCCTTTCTTTCGAGAGAGAAAAAATGATCTTTTGGACGTTCACATTTATTGTACCTGTAGAAATGTTACGAAGGTACACGGACACGTTTTCTTTTTGTCCTTCCACTATAAAATCATTTGCAAATGTAAAAAACGGGGAGATATTCGAAGTATATTTGAAATTTTTCCCAATCAAAACAGTCTTTCCATTCAAATTCATCAACACTTTTGCGGTGTAATTTCCGGCTGTAAAATTGGTTCCACCTTTTGCGCTGTAGATTAAGATCGTACTTTTGGGATCGATCGTCGATCTTATAACGTTAGAAGTTTTAAAAAAATAAACGGTGGTAGAACTACCCGTTATCTTTAGATCAAAAGCGTATATTTCGAAATTCTTGTAATTGGAAGATAAATTGGTAAGATATACTTTGAAGTCAAATGGTTCTCCGTCAAGATAAAGATCCTTTGAAGATGAAATGTAGACTCGAAAATCTCCGACTGTGGTAACCGGATTTACTCTAATCATCGGATTTCCGTTGAACTGGATGTAAAGCAAAAAAATCGCCACAACTCCGACGAAATTTATTCCAAGAATAAGACCTACTTTGCCTAAAGGCTTTTTGGCTTTTCTCTCCTTTTCGGCCTCTTCATTCATGTGCTCCTCACCACACGGCTCACTTCTTCGTAAGAAGTTATGCCCTTGAGTATTTTTTCAACGCCATCTTCAAACATCGTTCTCATGCCTTCAAGTTTTGCAAGTTCACGCAACTCAAGATCGGACGATCCAGCATAAATTGCCTCTCTGATTTTCGAATTTATTATCATAACCTCGTTTATTGCGGTTCTACCCTTGTACCCTTCGCTACAATTTCTACATCCAACGCCTTCATACATAACAGGATCCATGTGTGGATAAAAGGTAGCGGCAACTTTAGAAACTTCTTCGTTTATCTTGATTTCTTTTTTACAATCGTTACAAAGTTTTCTAACGAGTCTTTGACCCACGATGCCTATCAGGGCAACTCCAAGCATGTGAGGATCTATGCCAAGGTTTATAAGCCTTGAAATTGCAGATGGAGCATCGTTGGTGTGTAAAGTGCTTAAAACGAGGTGTCCTGTCATCGAGGCTTCCACTGCAAGTTGAGCAGTTTCTTTGTCTCGAATTTCTCCTATCATTATTATATCTGGATCCTGTCTTAAGACCGATCTGAGAAATCTTGCGTATGTCAATCCCGCATCCACGTTAACCTGACATTGGTTAACGCCATCTATGTTGTATTCAACAGGATCTTCTATGGTAACGATGTTTTTTGTCATATCTTTTATCTCATTTATAGCAGCGACCAGTGTGGTCGATTTTCCACTTCCAGTAGGCCCTGTGAGTAAAATTATACCATAAGGATAATTTATGAGTTCTTCAAACCTTTTAAGGTTATATTCGCTAAATCCAAGACTCGATATCTTTTGCTCGGATGATGAAACTTTAAGTATTCTTAAAACCACCTTTTCACCGTATATGGTAGGCATGGTAGAAACACGAAAATCGTATTGCTCATTTTCATATTTTATGAAAAATTTACCATCTTGTGGCACACGTTTTTCAGAGATATCAAGTCCTGACATTATTTTTATCCTTGAAACCACAGATGCATTCATACTCTTTGGAAAAGTTGTGACTTTTCTCAAAACACCATCTACCCTGTATCTAACGATGACATTTTGCTGGGATGGCTCTATGTGTATATCGCTTGCATTCTTAAGAATCCCATTTTCAACAAGAGTCTTCGCAAGTTTTACCGCCGGAGCCTCATCAGATTCAACAACTTCTTCTTTTGGTTCTTCTTCTTTTGTAACTTCCAAGATGGGTGCTATTTGAGATGTGTCAATTTGAGAACCAAAGACATATTGATAAACCGTTTCGTAGACATCTTTTGAGATGACCGCAATTTTAGGATTTAAACCGGTTAAAAATCTTATTTCTCTTGCCACCTGCGTGTAATTGTTCACGTTATCTGTGGCGATAAAGAGATTGTTACTTTCTTTTTTGTAAGGAATTATTCTGTAAGAATCAATAAGATTTTTAGGTATTACGTTTATAACCTCTGCCGGTATGTTTGAAGGTAACTCTTGAATTCTCGGCAAGTTATACTGAGCCGCAAGCGCATCTGCTATATCGCTCCATGTGACTAAATGTTGTTCAACTAAAACTTCTCCCAGCAATTTTTGTTTCTTTTCAGATATTTCAAGAGCATTATCTAAAACTTGCTGGGTTATATATCCCATAGAAACAAGTATCTCGCCTATTTTTTTGTAAGGCGTTGCCAAAATAACCATCCGCTCTCTATCTTAAAAACTCATCAAGACCGGATCTGTATATGGCAGGGATATCGCTGTCTGTAAAGAGCAGTTTATCTGCCTCTTCAAAGCCCGTTGCTATGAGGGTAACACGTATCTCATCTTCAGGAACGTTCTCATCGATTATCAGGCCAAACTTCACATCTGCTTCTTCACTGCATCCTTGTCTTATAACAGAAGCAGCCGCATGCATTTCTTTCATCGTAACATTTTTTGGAGCCGAAACGTTTAAAATTATGGAAGAGGCATTCTTAACAGGTTGTTCAAGCAATTTGGAATCCATAGCCATTTTTGCAGCATCTTCTGCTCTGTTTTCTCCTTTACCTATGCCTATTCCAAGCATGGCTGGTCCAGCATCTCTCATGACGGCTTCAACATCCGCAAAATCAAGATTTATATATCCTCTTTTAGTTATGAGTTCGGATATACCCTTGACACCTTGATGAAGCGTTTCATCTGCTTTTAAGAAAGCATCTGGTATAGTTGTATCAGGTGGAAGTTCTTCGAGCAACTTGTTGTTTGATATTCTTATGAGAGTGTCTACATTGGAATGAAGTTTTTTTAGACCTTCAGTCGCTATTCTCCATCTGTTGTTTCCTTCAAAATAAAATGGAGTTGTGACTATTGAAACAGTCAAAATTTGCATTTCTTTGGCTATTTTTGCTATAACAGGCGTTGCCCCTGTACCGGTGCCGCCTCCCATACCGCAGGTTAGAAACAAAAGATCGGTTCCATCCAATATATCTTGGATTTCGGGTTTACTTTCTTCGGCAGCCCTTTCACCTATCTCCGGGTACCCTCCAGCCCCGAGTCCTCTTGTCGTTTCCGCACCGAGTTGAATTATCACATCGGCCTGACTTGCCTCGAGTACTTGAAGATCAGTGTTAGCAGCAACAAAAGTAACGTCCCTTATTCCGGCCTCTATCATCCTGGTTATGGCGTTATTTCCTGCTCCTCCGATTCCCATTACTTTTATCACAGGTACCCTTTTTATCTTTCTTTGTTTATTTGTGTCTTCAGCGATCTCAAAAGGCATCTACATACCTCCTTCAGAAGAGATCATACCAATTTCTTGAGAAAATCCCATAATTTTTTCAACGAATCGTTAGACTCTTTTTTCTCTCCCACTGTCCCTTCAACGGTTTTAGACTCTTGCGAGGCCGGTGACGAAGCCGTGGAAGTGTTGATCTTAACGGTCTCTAATTTTCCATACTTGTAAGTGTAAATGTAAGCACCGAACAATGGCCCATAAACAGGTACTCCCATTATATCTTCAGCGCCTGTAACTATAACGTTGTTAGAAGAAACGTAAGTTCCACTCCTCGCAACCATGTTGAAGATTGTGCCTGCAACTGGTGATATGCCAGGTATTGAAGCTCCTCCACCTGTTATAACGATACCAATTGGATTAAATGATGGGTTTGCGTTCATTATTTCGTTTAAACTTCGTCTTGAAAGGCTTAACATCTCCTTTGCCCTTGCATACGCAGCCATTGATATAGACCTTTTTTTGACATTCTTTTTGGTTTTGCTGAAATCAACCATTTCTACCATTTCATTCTCGTTGATCTTTTCATAATCAAGATTTGAATGATAGAAGATCAGCCTTTCTGCCTCTGAATATGAAACTTTGAAGATAGTCGCTATATCCTTGACGATCTTCTCGATCCCAAGTGGCATAAACTTGTATCCTATTGGCATTCCATCCATGTAAGCCGTCAACTTAAAGGTGGAATACCCGAAATCGAGACAGATTATTCCTCTGTTTTTTTCATTCTCGGTCAAGACACCTTCAGATGCAACCAGACCTGGATGCATTATGTTGATGGAATCAAAAGGATAACCTTGGAAAAGATTCATCAACTCGTTCTTCGGTAATTGATCCATCTTCACCCTTACCACATCAGTCGATATCTTTGATGTAGTCATAGAAATTGGATTTATAACTTTCCTTTCTCCATCAAGGATATAACGGACTGGTATCACATCGACCGTATCCTGACTTTTAACAGCCTCGCTTCTTATTTCTTGAATTTGAGCATTCGATATGACTTCCGGCCTTGGAAAATCTTTGTTCACTTTGGATAGTTCGAGTGAAAAGAGATTTTCAGAAGCGGTGACGGCAAGATGACCGATTAAAGATTTCTTCATCAATTGAGTTTGAAGTTCGCCCAGCGCTTCGCCTATACTCGCTTTAAGGCCAACCGCATCTATTATTTGACCGCCATAAAAGCCGTTCGATTTAACAGTGGAATAACTGAGAATTTTAAATCCATCCGCTGCCCTTTCACCGAATGCCGCCTTTATGTTGTAGGAACCTATATCAACTACCGTAATTCCCCCTACTTTAGCCATAAAATAGGGCACCTCCCTTTTGTGGAGTTTTACAGATTATAGCACTTCAGTTGAACAAATCACCATCACAGATTAAAACGCCTTTCTATTTCTTTAATTATAGCACGAAAAATTTGATTTTGATCCGATCTTGCGTCTATCTTGACAAACCTTTTTGAACTCGCTATTTCTGAATATCCTTGCATAACCTTTTTTATAAAATCAATGTTCTCCAATTCTATTCTATCTCTTTTTTCCTTTCTCCTTATTTCAAATGTTTTTTCATCGATCTCAAGGTAAAAAGTTACATCTGGATAAACAAGTTGGGTTGCAAATTCATTTATGAAGATCACCACTTTCTTTCCGAGACCTCTTCCAAAGCCTTGATAGGCAACTGAAGAATCTATATATCTGTCAAGAATGACGAATTCTCCAGATTCAAGTGCCGGTTTTATCTTTTCATAAACAAGTTGAGCTCTTGAGGCGGTGAAAAGTAAAAATTCAGTTTTTGGATCCATTTTCGAATTTTGACTGTCAAGTAAAATTTCTCTTATCTTTTCTCCGATTGCCGTTCCTCCTGGCTCTCTGAAAACGGAACATTTCAAATTTTTTTTGTCGAAATAATCCTTGAGCATTAAAATCTGGGTTGATTTTCCGCATCCATCTACTCCTTCAAAAGTTATAAGTGGCACATGACACCTCCGTCAATGGTTGATATCTTTTTCGCTAAACAAGGCATATCGGGGTAAAAAGCCTATTTTAACACTGCCAATAGGTCCATTTCTTTGTTTTCCTATTATTATTTCTGCTTCCTTTGGAAGGTTTGGATCTTCTTTTTCTTCGTCTTCTTTTTTGGATTTGTAATAATCTTCTCTGTGTATGAAAAGTACGACATCCGCATCTTGCTCTATGGCTCCTGATTCTCTAAGGTCGCTTAATCGCGGTCTTCTTTCACCAGTTGGCCTTTGTTCGATGGCCCTTGAAAGTTGTGAAAGTGCAACGACGCAGATATCAAGTTCTCTTGCAAGTAATTTGAGGGCACGGGATATATCTGAAATTTCCTGTTGCCTGTTATCCCTTTTGTCTCTTGAATGCATCAATTGCAGGTAATCGACAAAAAGCACATCAAGACCGTACTCTTTTTTTATCTTTCTTGCTTTTGTTCTTATCTTCATGACATCCACAAGCGGATCGTCATCTATAACTATTGGAAGATTTTTCAATCTACTTGCAGAGTTAGTCAGTCTTCTCCATTCTTCTGCGGAAATATATCCGGCCCTTAAACTTTGAAGATCGACAAAGCCATCGGCGCAAAGCATTCTTTGCGCAAGTTGGTCGGCACTCATCTCAAGACTGAATATCGCAACCTTTTCTTTATATTCGAAAGCCATAGATTTTGCCATCGTCAAAGCCAGAGATGTTTTACCGAGAGAAGGCCTTGCCGCTATTATAACAAGATCTGATTTATGAAATCCCGAAGTTAAGGCATCTAAAGCTCTCAAACCTGTTGGGAGTCCTGAAACAAGTAAACCACTTTCAGGGGACTCTCTGTCAATTTTAAGTTTTTCGATCCTTTCAAATGTCGTATCCATAACTTCTTTTAGGGACATGTAGGTTCTTGAACTTTCTTCTTCGGCTATCTTGAATATCATGTTTTCCGCTTCGTTAAGTATATCTTGTGGATCTTTTTGATCGTAAGAAGCGTCTATTATTTTTCCAGATAGTGCGATGAGTTGCCTGAGCAAAGATTTTTCTTTGACCATTCTCGAATAATATTCCACATTTCCAAGGACTGGAACTGAATCAGCAAAATGAACGATGCTTACCTCACCACCGACAAGATCAAGTTGCTTTTTGGAATTTAGAATATCCGTTACAGAAAGTACGTCTATTGGTTTGTCATCTTGAAAAAGGCTCTCCATAGCCTGAAATATCAATTTTGTAGGTGTGAAATAAAAATCATCATGTTTGAGTATCTCAAAAACGATATCTGCTGATTCTGGATTTATGAAAAGAGCACCTATTACGGCCTCTTCAGCTTCTCTGCTTTGCGGGATCAACTTCAAACTTTCCATTTCATCACCTCTTTAAAACAGAGAAAAGTTGAAATTGTTGGTTACCGGATCGTAAGAAATCGACTTTTCAGGGAATTGAACTATGAAAACGGTCAAAGTGAATTGAGAGAAGTTAAACCCATTTTGCGTGTTAAAAACAATTGTGCCTTTAAGACCAAGACATTGTGAACCTGTTTTAAAATTCAAAGTCATCGATTGAACTTGCCAATTTGATATATTTCCCTGAGCCGATATTCCAAGATTCAAATCTGGAATATTCGCTGAAAGGGTGATCGGTACCGGCCATACAAAAGATGGGTTTGGCAAAATGTTCATTGAAAATTGTGAAGAAAGTTGAAGATTGGTTATAAAACCAAGATTTCCAACATTTGCCGTGATCTGATTCGCAAGGGTTAAAGGTGAAGTCGATGTGTAATTTGTGCCGTAGGTGTAAAGCGTTTGACCTTTATAAGAAACTCCTCCATACTGAGAATTCAAAGTTACCTGCGTGTTGATGGGTTTAAAAGCAGGTGATATTATCGAACTTGTGTTTAACGCATTCTTCACTCCTAAAAGGTTGAAATTCGATGCTGTTGTAAGAGTTACATTTGACAGCGGAGAAGTTGGATTGTTGAAATCATAAGTTACCTGTCCCTGTGCACTTAACGGAATTAAAGGAAAGGTGTAGTTTGCGGTAAGCGCAACGTTGTTTTGAAAACTGTTGGTACTGAAAGTGGAAAGATTTTGTCCGGTAACTTCTGTGTAATTGTAAAGTGCCGATAACCCCAGTCCAAAAAGGTTGTAAGATAATTTCGTATTTGTAAGCAATGCTATTCTATCGGAAGGCTGAGCGTTAGCACTTGAAAGTGCAAAACCGGTCATCGCTCCATATGAAAAGTTAAGTCCAAGTCCGTAAAAATTGTAATTAAGCGCGTTAAAAGCGTAAGTTGCATCTATAAAGGTCGAGTAAGACATAGGCTGGTTTGTACCGACGCCAAAAGCATCGGAGTATGATCCGGTTATTGAATTCAACGTTAAAAATTTAACAGGCCAGGAAAAATTTCCTGACAACGAATGAGAGGTCGAAAAGGCATTTGTGGGAATTGCAAAACTGCTGTTTCCACTCAAAGTACCTGTAACGTTAACCGGACCTATTTTAGCGTTGATATTTTGAATTTGATAAGGCAAAGTATAAGTTTGATTTGTACCCGCAACATTTTGAGTTAGTTTTGCCGCCATGCTTCCCCCCAGCATATTTCCAGAAATCGAAAGGTTTGAATTTTGACTTGAGGTGTTACCCGTTATCTGATCTTGATAATTAAAGGCAGTGCTGTAGAGTTTGAAAAGTGTCCCAGAAACTCCAAATTGAACTATTTGCGATGTTATAAGACCCGCCGTTTGAGAATTTGAGTAAGAAAAAGTGTAAGGGACGTTAAGGGCCGTACCGGCAAGATCGATGCCGTATGTTGAAGGCCCATTCGTGTAGTTATTGGCATAAACGTCTCCGCTGAAATTTTGAGACGGTTGGAAATTAAACTGAGCAGCGGTGTACCATCCCTGAGATCCAGCGTAATTTATCGAAAATTGCATTGGCTGTTTCCCACCAGTTAGGGAATAATAATATTGGGGAAAATAAAAGATGGGTATACCGAACAGATACATGACTATGTTGTCGGCTATCAGGTGATCACCCGGTACAAGATATATTTTTGATGCTGCAAATTCGTAATGTGGAGGACTTGCGGTACAGGTTGTTATGTAGCCATTATAAATGGTCGTGGTACCACTTTGAGTATCGTAAATTGAGTTTGCCCCAAAAAAATAAACATTCTGGGGTGTTCCGGCGGCATTTTTTATGCTGACGCTTCCTCTCAAATTTGTAAGTAAAGATGTGTGTTCGTTAAGAAATACTGTCATTTGCGAAGCGTATATCGTGTTTTTATTCTGAATGTAAATGACGTTGCCGGAAAAAATGGCCTTAACAGCATACCTTTGGTTGTTAAAAAAGATATTCACGCTTGAAGCGGAGATCGTATATTGATTGGAACTTAACTGAACACCGCCTGTATATTCAACCTCAGTCGCTGAAATTATCCGAAGTTCTCCAGCATTTATTTTAACTGTTTCAGCGCCAAATGCATGTCCGGAAAAAATTCCAAAGACAAGTATGACAATCGCAAAAGGCAAAATTCTGACAAGAATTTCTTTGATTTTGAAGATGATCTTGCTATCGAGTAAAAGAAAAAATATAAGCCCTACGATTGCAAAGATCATGTCCGGCAACCATGCAGCCATCACCGGATTTATCATCCCGCTCTTTCCCATGGCACTTAACCATGCTCCAGATCCTTGATAAAGCACCACAAGCACAAAAGTTATTATCGCACTCCATGCTTTGCTTTTTATTCCGAAAAACAAAGAAAATGGTACTCCAAAAAAGGCTATTATAAGGGCACCAAGAGAATTGGCATATCTTGAATAAAGTTCCACGATGAAAGGTTTGGCATCAAGACCAAGCCTTTGAAAAAGTTTTATCCTATCCATGAGTTCAGACGAACTCATCTCTTGTGCACTCTTTTGAGATCTCAAAAATTGCGCTATATCTTGATTTATGTCTAACTTCATGGTATCAAAAGACATATCAAAAGTTAAAATGTCGTTTTTCAGCGTGTAAATTCTGCCATTTTGCAGATACCATTTTTCATCTTTGAAATACGCACTCTGAGCGTAGGTTACGGTTAATTCATTTCCAGAGAGAGTGGTTATCATGACAGATCCAAATTGTTCGGTCTTAGGATTGAAATTACTCACGTAAAAGTAAGTGTTACCTGCCCTGAAAAAAGTGTTAGTCTGTATGTTTGGAAAATTCGTACGGTAAACGGATTTTTCAAGGTAGTTTGAAGCCTGTTCCGTAAAAGACGGAACTACGTAATTTGTAACGAGATAAGTTAATCCACTCAACACAACGGCTATCATCAAAAACGGAATGACAATGCGTTTTAAATTTATGCCATGCACCTGAAACGCCATCATTTCTCTTCTCGTCGAGAAGTTGGAAAGCACCCAGAATATAGAGAGTAGAACTCCCACAGGTACACCCATGCCTATAAATTGCGGGATGTAATAATAAAGCAACACAAAAAGGTTCCATATGCTTACGTGATTTTGCACGATGATGTCAGAAAGTTGGTACAGCACTTCGATGCTGACAAAAATTATAAAGACAACAAGTCCTGCAAAAAACGGAAAGACAAATTCTTTGGCCACGTATTTGTAAAGAGTTTTCAAAAAGCACCCCCGCCTGCTTGAAGAGAAGATATCTTAAGACAAAAATCAGTAACCTCTTCTATGGATTTAGAAATCATGATGAGCCTTAAAGCCCTTGACACGTTTTTGGATGATTCCATCATGTAAAGTTTAAGTTCATCTTCAATTCTCTCAGAAAGGTCGTCAACCTCAACTTCATTTTCTACCAATTCGTCCATGATCTTTTCGTTGACATTGGAATTGTAGAAGATCATACTTTTTCTCAACATTCCTTCCGCTATGGATGCCATTTTGGGAAGATCCACAAGCGGTTTAAGCATCGGCTCTTTTGTCAATTCGATCGTATGATAAGAAATTTTCTTGGAATTATCTCCTATCATTTCAAGCACGTTTGCAATCCATATTCCATTCGTTATTTGGACAAGAGACTTCCCTATCGGTGCATATTCTCCGATGATTAAAATTCCATCCTCAACGATCCTGTTTCTCATTTCATCTGCTAATTTATCGTCTGATATGACTTTTTTTGCCATCTCGGCATCCCTGTTGATAAGTGCATATATGGACTTATCAAATAAGTCTATAACCAAAATTCCCATTTTCATAAGAGAATCTTTGTAATTTTCCACCACGGCCACTGGTATCACTTCATCACCCGAGTGTATTATATCATTAAGAGGATACTTGCTTTAACATGGTAAAACAAGTTCAGATTCCGAATATACTTGATCGACTTTAAATGAAATATTGATGGCTCCACCATAATTTGGTTATCAAAATCTGTGGTAAAATAATTTATAAGGTCGTGAATCGATAAACTTTTTAAACTGAGTACTGTGAAAAAAAATATTAATGGAGGTCGACATGAAAGCATTTGATATAACTGAATTATTGCTGGAAGGTTATAACGTGAACGCATCTGATGTGCATTTAAGCGCAGGAACCCCACCTGTGTTCAGAATATACGGTGATCTTGTCCCCCAAGCCAAATATGAACCTTACACAAGTGAAGAACTTTCAAAATTTTTAACAGATCTGATTAAATCTTTAAATTTACCTTTAAACAAAAAAGAAGTTGATTTTTCTTTCAGCCTTAAAAATGTTGCTAGAGTGAGGGCGAATGTTTTCCTTGAAAGGGGAAATCTTACAGGCGCTTTCAGAATAATAACATACAAGATAAGGAATTTCTCAGAGTTGGGTCTGCCTCAGATTCTTGCTGACTTTGCCAATCACTCAAGTGGCATAGTTTTGATAGCAGGTCCTACCGGCAGCGGAAAATCCACAACGCTTGCCGCGATGATCGACAAGATAAATCAAGAAAGACCGGTTCATATAATAACAATAGAAGATCCTATCGAATACATTTTTCAAAACAAACAGGCCTTGATACATCAAAGACAACTTGGAAATGATACCGATTCATTTTCAGATGGTTTAAAATACGCCTTAAGGCAGGATCCAGATGTTATACTCGTAGGAGAAATGAGGGATATTGACACGATGAAACTCGCACTTACCGCAGCAGAAACAGGTCATCTTGTATTTTCAACCATACACACGAATTCAGCTGGATCCGCTCCAGAAAGAATAATAGATGTTTTTCCGGAACATCAGCAAAAACAGGTGGCAATTCAACTTTCAAATACGTTGGTAGGAGTCGCATATCAAAGATTGCTGCCCGCTGCGAATGGCAAAGGTTATGTGCCAATAGTTGAGATTCTTACCGGTACCGTGGCTGTGAGGAATTTAATACGTGAAAACAAATTACATCAGATCGATTCAATGATAGAAACCGGAGGAAAATTTGGCATGATAACCTTTGATGAGGCTCTTAAACGGGCCATATCTTTAAACAAGATAAAAAGAAACGATGCAATCATGTACGCAAAAGAACCGGCAAATCTTTGAAAAATAAATGGTTAATGAGGAGATGATCTTTATGATAAAAGGTATAGCGCACGTTGCATATACGGTCAGCGACATGGAAAAAGCACTTCATTTTTATTGCGATCAACTTGGATTTCAAAAAGCTTTTGAAATAAGAGACGATGAAGGTAAGCCATGGATAAATTACATCAAAGTAAGTAAAAATCAATTCATAGAACTCTTTTACGGAGGCAAAAAAAGAGAAACTTCTCAAAATGAGGCAGGCTTTTCGCATCTTTGCCTTGAAGTTGATGACATTCAAAAAGTTGCCGAAGATCTTAAAAAGAAGAATGTCGTTTTAGACGTCGATCCCAAACAGGGGAAAGATTTCAACTGGCAATGTTGGATAAGAGATCCGGATGGGAACAGAATAGAATTGATGCAGATATCCGAAAAGTCTCCACAGTACAAATCATCGAGAACGGTATAAGATGGCAAAAGATCGTAACCCTTTCCGTTATGATCATAATTTTGGCTGGCATTTGGATATCTGTGATATCGTTTGTGTTTGTTACAAAAGTGGGAAACATGATGAATAACTTTTTGATTGGGATAATGTCTTCCATTCAGAGAAAGCAGGTGGTAAGATGAAAAAGATGAAACTTGGAAAGACAGATGAGTTTCTTCCGGTAATAGGTTTGGGTACCTGGGAAATGGGCGGAGGAATCTCGCCCGATCCATCCAATGACAAAGAATCGATAAAGGCAATTGTAAAGGCCGTAGAACTTGGAATGATCCACATTGACACGGCGGAATATTACGGATCTGGCCATACAGAAGAAATTGTCGGAAAGGCTTTAAAAGAGATTGGAAGAGATAAAGTCTTTTTGACATCAAAAGTTTGGCCAAATCATCTTAAAATCAAAGACATGCTTAATTCGATCGAGGGATCACTTAAAAGGCTCGGTACAGATCACGTAGATCTTTATCTCATTCACTGGCCGCCAGAAGATCTTTCCATAAAAGAAGCGATTCAAAATATCAACGTTGTGCTTGATCGAGGTTATACGAGATACATCGGCGTCAGCAATTTTTCAATTTCTCAACTCAAAGAGGCAATAGAAGCATCTAAAAGTCCAGTTGTTTGTAATCAGGTCAGATATAACATCGAGGATCGTGAAATAGAAAGATCGGGTCTTCTTGATTTTTGCAAAAAAAATGCGATAAGCGTTGTTGCTTACAGCCCCCTCAACAGGATGGGAATAAGTGTAACTGCATCAAAACTTGAAAAAATTGCAAAAAACAGAAAAGTAACTTCACCTCAGGTAGCACTTGCATGGCTTGTTAGAAAAGGTGTTTTTGCCATACCCAAGGCTTTGAGCGAAAAGCATCTTATCGAAAATGCAAAAGCCGGTGATATAGAATTAACAGATGAAGAAATGAAGTTTTTAGAATAAAATTAACGAAAAGGCTAATTTTTCTTTATTCCTTTTTTGATGATTTCCACCACGTTTTTCCAGTAATTCGAGTCCTGAGCAAATCTTTTCATTGAAAATGGCATGGTATTGACTATTATGAAATCAACAGCAACATCAACTGGGGTTATAAGTTGGGATTCGAATTCTTTAAAGATTTTTATAAGATGATTTCTCATCCGATTCTGAATATTCGATCTTCTTTTGTTTACGGTCTCATCGATGTATATTCTCATGAAAAGTGGTAAAAGGTTCTCACGTGATTTTGCAATCTCCTGATAAAGTTCAAAAAGCATTTCTATCTTGCGATCAAGATCGCATTTGCATCTTTTTGCTTTGACGGTGGCGTTGAGAAATTCAGAAAGCACGTAAAGCAAAGTTTCTCCCAAAAGGTCATCTTTGCTTTTGAAGTACGTGTAAAGCGTTCCCTTCCCAACCTTTGCGCGGTTGGCAATCAATTCTGTCGTAACTTCCTCAAAATTTTTTTCGCTTAAAAGTGAAATAGCACTCTCGATGATTTTTAAACGCTTCTCATCCTTTTTTACCTGCATATTTGAATTATAACATATATATTCTAAACCTACTTCAAAAGCCGAATGTTTATTTACCATCACGCAGCGCATGGCGCCTGCCGGATCAAATATCCCTTGGAATTACACGTTATGATATAATTTTTCGAGAGGTGATAAAATGCCACAAGCAGAAGGAAAGACATTTTCATTTCTGAGTGAGGATTCAATAGAGTCTTCTCTTTTGGAAACTATCAATTTTGAGAATAAAGATAAGGAATTTGTCAAATATGAAACAGATGAATTTTCAGCGGTTTGTCCTTTTTCAGGGCTTCCAGACATTGGCAGGGTCGTAATTGAGTATATTCCAAACAAAAAGATAGTGGAACTTAAATCTCTGAAATATTATTTCGTATCTTTCAGAAATGTTGGAATTTATCAAGAAAAGGCGACACAGAGGATCTTCGATGATCTCTTTGCGCTTTTAGATCCTGTATGGATGAAAATAACGTTAACTTATAAAACACGTGGCGGCATAGACGCTACAACTTCGATTGAAAAAGGAGAAAAATGAATTTGGAAAACAAAAATATAACTCCACTTTACGTTTTTCTAACAGCCGCTTTTGTCACATGCCTTATAATCGCAAATGTTACCGCAGGACGACTTGTTAATTTTTGGGGCATAGTTCTTCCTGGAGCTGTTTTGATCTTTCCGATATCTTACATCTTTGGAGATGTACTTACAGAAGTTTACGGTTTTAGAAAATCAAGGCTTGTCATATGGTTGGGTTTAGGGGCAAATCTTTTCATGGCATTTTTCTTTTTGCTTGTAAACGCACTTCCGGCACCTGTTTGGTGGCAAAATGAGGCAAAATCTTACAGTCTTGTGCTCGGCCTTGCACCAAGGGCTGTTTTGGCTTCCATCGTAGCATATTTTGTTGGAGAATATTTGAATTCTGTTGTCATGAGCAGGATGAAGATCATGACAAAAGGAAAATTTTTATGGACAAGAACAATAGGCTCAACGGTTATAGGAGAAGGTGCGGATACTTTGATATTCATAACGGGTACTTTTGCAGGCCTTATGAATTTGAAAGATCTGATTTTTTTGATAATTGCTCAATATCTTTTTAAAGTTATCTACGAAGTGGCAGCGACACCTCTTACTTATTTCATCGTTTTTAAGATAAAGAAGATAGAGAAAGTTGATATCTACGATTATGGTGAAAGATATAGTCCTGTAATATCAAAGGAAGACTTTTGAATGACCATCGATCAGGAACTTATGACGACTTTTTACCTTTGCCATAGAAAAGCCTATCTTCTAAAAGATGAAATACATCAAAATGGTGCTTTGAGTTTTGAGGCTGATTATAAGGGAATGCATCTTATAGCCTTTGCAGATGAAATGATTGAAAAAGCGGGAAAAAGCATTTTAATTCTCAACAGGATATCGAAGAACGTCAGAGAAAGACATGTAATTGAGGCTACCTTTCTGTCATTTGTGACAAATATCGATAGAGAAAGCACTGAAGTTGTGATCAAATTTCTAAATGGAGAGAAAAAGATAAAGTTACATCGCGAAGTAACATCCATGATGTTAGAAAATATGAAGGAAATCTTCGAAAAACCATCTCCTCCATCTCCAACTTTTTCTTATGCCTGCAAAGGATGTCCATTCTATGGTGATTGTGTTAAAATAAGCAGTGAAGTTGAAGATATTTCACTCATAAATGGTATAGGAGAAAAGAGAAAAAAATCTCTTTTGAAAGCTGGTTTTACAAATCTTAAATCAATTTCAAATGCAGATCCAAAGGTAATTTCTTCATATACAGGCGTCGATTCAAAGGAAGCAATGGCGATCGTCAGGCAAGCGATGGCGATTTGCAGATCAGAACCTGTCCTCATCGAAAAATTCTTTCTACCAAAATCGGAGCATGAATATTTTTTCGATGTCGAAAAAAGCAACGGCGACCTTTATCTTTTTGGAGTCATAGAAGGGGATGTATACCATCACTTCCTGCTTGATGACGAAAATTGGAAAGAACCATGGGGAAAATTTTTCGAATTCATGTCAGAATATCCAGAGGCTCCCGTGTACCATTACGATCGATTCGACAGAGATGTGATTCAAAAGTTTGCAATTCTATCAGGAACGGAAACAAAGGAACTTTTGAAACGTTTTATCGATCTCTACTCAACTGTAAGAAGATCTTTAGCGATGCCGGTTAGATTTTATTCACTTAAAGATGTTGCAAGCACACTTGGATTTAGATGGAAAAATCCTAATTTTAAAGGTTATGATGCCATGCTCGCGCTTGAAGAATGGAAGAAGACAAAAGATCAGTCAATAATGGAAGAAGTTCTGACTTATAACGAAGATGATTGCAAAGCGTTGAAAATTTTGAAAGAAAAACTCGTTCAAATTCAATCTTAACGGATCTTTTTGATTTCGGCAACTGCCTTGTGTGACGGCATTTGATCCTCATGGGTAAAGGAGGATAACCTTAAGGTGGCCGACGCTGCAAAGGGATGAAAAAGTGAGCGGATACGAGTAAAGAGTCAGCAAGAACTAAGAGTATCTGTCTGAAACTTAGATCCGGTAAAGTAGATTTTGTGATTTGTCGGCGAGTATGAAGGCTCCAACTGAGGGGGTTAAATGGCAAAAAGAATAGAAGAATTTGACATTTTAAAAGGATTTGGCATACTAACGGTTGTCATGTTTCACTCTATTTTTTACAACTTTCAAACTTACGAACAGATCACAAGAAATGTGCTTTATTTTTTTGGCCCATTTGGTACCCCGGTAGTTGTGATCTTCTTTTTTGTTTCAGGGTTCCTTGGTCACAGGAGTTATGAGAAAGACAAAAACCCTTGGAAGTTCATCTCTAAAAAATTGAAAATCTTTCTTCCGACTTATTTTTTATGGTCAACGATTTATCTTGTACTTCAAATGTTTTTTGGACACTACACTGGAACATCGTACCACTTTAATTTTTTGAACATCTTATCCGCATACGCATTTGCCACCGCGTATACTCCCTTTTATTTTCTATTTGTACTTTTGATTCTCTATGTATTGACACCATATCTCTTCAATTTCAAAAATTTAAAGACGTTGATGATCTTTTCCTTCATCTTCGGAATGATCTTCACATCTCTTTATTACATTCCACAGTATTTTGGATATACAATGGTGAGTTCTGATATAACTTACAGGAATCCACTCATATGGGCTTTTTTCTACCTTTGGGGAATGTATGCGTCAAAAGATGAAAACATTTTTTGGACAAAAAAACCTTCAAAATGGATATGGGTAGGATTCTGTTTCTCATATGCAGGCTCAATACTCATGATTTTAACAGTTCCAAAATTGACATTCAATTATGAGGCATATGTGGCCTTGAGTCCTTTCGAGTATTTACTTTATTTTTTCTCCATTCCGATCTTTTTATGGATAACCTATGTTGTGAAAGAAAAGAATTACACAAAAATACTTTCAACCTTCGGAGTGCATTCCCTTGACATTTACATCGATCATGTCCTTATAATAGGGTTGTTCCTTTCAATTTTTGTGCCGTTCATATCTGATATAACCTTAAAATCTGATTTCTATGTCCAGTTGACAGTTGGTGCCGGAACATGTTTTGGCGCTCTTGGAATTGGAATGATGTTAAAATCCATTTCAAAGAGATTGTACGATATCATATTTTAACTCAGAGAGGCGAAGCGATGTCAGAAAGTATACTTGATGGAGATCTTGTGAGATTGAGAGAATATCACAAAGAAGATCTCCCTTTGGCTTGGAAGTATGTTAATGACTGGGAAGTCAGAAAGTTTTTGAACCCAGGCATTTCCTTGCCGTGGAAGTTCGAAGAAGAAGAAAAGTGGTACGAAGAATTATCATCAAAAAATGAAAAAAATTACAGTTTTGCCATAGAAAGAAAATCAGATAATCAGTATATAGGTGGATGTGGTATAAATGATCTCGATTGGAAAAACAGCGTTGCAACCGTTGGAATCTTTCTTGGGAAAGCATTTCTTTCTCATGGATACGGTACAGATGCGATGAGAATACTCGTTAATTTCATCTTTTCTGAGATGAACATTCATAAGATTTTACTTCGCGTTTTCGCGTTCAATGAACGTGCGATAAAGTCCTATCAGAAGGTAGGATTTAAGATTGAAGGCACTCTAAGATCGCAGATTTTCCGTGAAGGGAAATATCACGATGAGATCTTGATGGGAGTTTTAGAAGAAGAATGGAGGAAAAAATCATGAAGTACATTTCTACCGAAAAAGCACCAAAGGCAATAGGGCCATACTCTCAGGCAGTCGTGGCAGAAAAATTCGTCTTTGTCTCAGGTCAACTTCCAATAGATCCGGCAACTGGGAATCTTGTTGAAGGGACAATTGAGAAAAAGACGGAACGGATTTTTGAAAATATCAAATTCATACTTGAATCTGCTGGATCAAGTCTTGCATCTGTCGTAAAGGTTACAGTTTTCATAAAAGACATGGAAAATTTCAGTCGGGTCAATGCCGTTTACGAAAGATATTTTGACAATGGGAAACCGGCAAGATCTTTTGTGGAAGTTTCAAATCTTCCAAGGAACGCTGATATCGAGATAGAACTGATCGCTTGGCTAAATTAAACCTGTACATCTTTGCCCATTTTCAGAAAGGTCTTTCACGTACGAAAATATAAGCGTCGCAAGAGGCTTTATGATTTTATCATCTGGCAAAAACATGGGATTGTGAAGACCTACTTTGCTTCCATCCATTGACGTTCCGGCCCAGAACATAAGTGAAGGATACGTGAGCGAAAAGAAGCCGAAATCCTCTCCAGTGTATTTCATGTCACAGATCTCAAGTTTAAAGTTACTCTTGGAAACGGTAATTTCAAAGAGCTTAAGCATCTTTCCGTTGACGATTACCTGAGGATAAATGCTGCCTTCATTCAAAGAAAATGTTGCTCCCGTTTTTTCGCAGGCCAGGCGTGCATTCAGCGATATAGAATCAATGACAGTTTTAGATTTTTGAAGAGAATCGGCTCTTACAGTTCCCTGAAGTTCAAAAGTATCGGCAACTATGTTCCTTGCACTTCCTCCAAAGGCTTTTCCAAAACCGGCAAGTACCTTCCCTTCGAAGTTCAGCGCATAAAAATTTTCAAGAAAAATTGAAGCGGTCTTTATCGCATCTATTCCATTTTTGTAGAAAGCAATGTGCGCCGATTTACCCTTGAAAATGAGGTTTATTTCTGTGGCTGAGGCAAATAAAATACCTTCTCTTGTTGCCACCGTACCAAATGGATATTCGTCCGTAACATGTTCGGCTATCGCACATTTTATCCTGTAAAGATGCTTTATCTCTTCAATAGCGCGTGATGCTCCACCTCCTGTTTCCTCGGCAGGTTGAAACAAAAAAAGAAAATTGCTCTTTATCTTTTTCTTTAAAATTTCACTCAAAACTTCGTACATGACGGCCATATGCACATCATGACCGCAGGCATGCATATGATCGTTTTTTGAAGCATATTTCCATCCCGTCTGTTCTTTCATGGGCAAAGCGTCCATATCAGCTCTCAAGAGTATGTAAGATTCATGGGGATCAATTGTAATTGGCACGATCAAACCTGTTTTTGCAACCGGATACGATTTAACTCCAAGTCCTTCTATAGCACTTTTCAAAGTTTTCTGTGTCTCATGCTCCTCAAATGAAAGTTCTGGATTCTCATGAATAAGATGTCTTAACTCGATTCCATCCATTTTTAATCCATTCCTTCAAGGGTTTTATTGAATTTGTCTGTGATCTCATCGATTTCTTCGAACGTTATGTTGAGCGCTGGGAGAAATCTCACGGTATTTCCTCCAACAACGTTGAGAAGTAGGCCATTCTTCAATCCTTCTTTCAACAGATTGGCTCCTTTGTCTGTAAAAAGTTCAACGCCGATCATGAGACCCATACCACGAACTTCCTTTATTTTTTCATTTTGAATTGAGATGATCTTTTCTCTGAAATACTTTCCCTTTTCTTCAACTGCCTTGATGAATTCATCTGTTAGTTTTGAGAGCACAACTCTGGAGGCGGCTAATGCAATTGGATTAGGTGCGAATGTTGATCCGTGATCGCCTGATTCGAAAACATTCATATTTTTCCCAAGGAAAATCGTGGCAGAAAGGGGAAGCCCTCCCCCTATCGACTTTGCGAGAGTTACGATATCCGGTTCTAAATTTTCAAAGTGCTGGTATGCGTAAAACTTTCCCGTTCTACCCATACCCGCTTGAACTTCGTCAGCAACAAGTACAAATCCGTATTTCTCCTTAAATTTCATCACGGAAGTTGTAAATTCTTTTGTTATCGTCTTAAGCCCGCCACTGCCTAACAACGTCTCAAGAAAAACGGCCGATACCTTTGAACCATTTTTTCTCATGTACTCTTCAAATGCAGAAACATCGTTGAAAGGTAGAAATGTTACACCGTCAACAAGAGGCTCAAAAGGTTTTCTGAGTTTTTCAAAACCTGTTATTGAAAGGGAACCCATGGTTCGACCGTGAAAATTACCAACGAAAGAAATTATCCCTCCTTTTCGTTTTTTTATTGCCTTCAATGCCGCTTCATTTGCCTCTGCTCCTGAATTGCCAAAGTAAACTTTTCCAGTTTGACCAGTTCTTTCGACAATAGTTTTGGCGACTTCAATCGCATCTGGATCAAGAAAGTAATTTGAAAGATGTGCATAATTGTCTATTTTTACCTTCATGGCAGTTTTCACATCATCATCCGCATGGCCTAAAGCCAGCACTCCTATTCCAGAAAAAGTATCGATGTACCTTCTTCCCGATACATCCCACATGTATATTCCCTTTGCCCGTGAGATTTGAATGGGAAATGGATTGTAAATTGGAAGTAAAAATTCATCGTTCATCTTGATCCTCCTAAAGATCGAATTCTTTTGCTATTGTTCTTAGAATTTCCTGCGATTTTTCAGGTTCAACAAGACATGATATCTTTATCTCAGACGTCGTAACAAGCGCCGGTTTAATGCCCGATTTCGATAGTAGAGAGAAAAATCTTGCTGCGACTCCCGGACTTGATCTCATACCAACCCCGACTATTGAAATCTTGGAGTACTGACCATCATTTGAAATTACCACATGATCTCCAAGTAATTCTCTGAGTGATTTGATTATGGAATCCTTATGATCTTCAACAATCGTGAAGGAAAGATGCATCCTTTTACCATCTGAGAAAAACGATATCATGTCAACGTTCACATTTATACCTGAAAGTTTTGTGAAAATTTTCGATATAACATTTCCATCGTCCGGAAGATCGGAAATGGTGATTTTCGTTTGCCCATTTTCCATTGTTGCTCCTGTTACAACCGGCTCTTCAAGCCATTCTGGTAATTTATTTATCACGTAAGTTCCCTCCATATCTGTGAAAGAAGAAGCACAATAAACTTTCACGTCATATTTTTTTGCTATTTCGACCGCTCTCGAGTGTAAAACCTTAGCACCTAATGATGCCATCTCTAACATATCATCGTAAGTTACATACGCGATCTTTTTTGCTGTCGGATAAACTTTAGGGTCACAGGTGTATATTCCATCAACATCGCTGTATATCTCACACAGAGATTTTAGTTTTGCAGCAAGTGCAACGGCCGTTGTATCAGATCCTCCTCTTCCAAGTGTCGTTACATCCTGAAACTCATCTATTCCCTGAAAGCCAGCGACAATTATGGCATCACGATCTCTTAGCGCATCTAAAATCACGCTATCGTCTATGTCTTTTATGCGTGCTTTGGTATGTTGATCTGTTGTTTTTATGTTAAGTTGAAAAGCGTTAAAAGACTTTGCCTGTATACCGATCTCTTCAAGAGCAATGGACAAAAGTGCTATTGAAGTTTGTTCTCCCGTTGAAAGCAACATGTCCATTTCTCTTGGATTAGGGTTATTACTTAGAGACTTTGCAAGAGAGATCAAATTATCCGTCGTTTTCCCCATTGCTGAGACGACGACAACGATCTTGTATCCTTCTTCAACTTTTCTTTTTATTCTTTTAGCGACGTTGCGAATTTTGTCCGTGTCTGCAACTGAAGAACCTCCATATTTTTGTACGATTATGTTCATTTACTCACCTTCCAAGATTTCTAAGTCCTTCTATTATCTGAGTCTTAGATCTTGTCTTTTCGTCAACCTTTTTCACAATTCGTGCGGGTACGCCGGCGACAACGGTATCCTCTGGCACATCTTCTATGACAACCGCTCCTGCCGCAACCACACTTCCCCTTCCAACATGTATACTTTCCAAGATAACCGCATTCGCGCCCACAAGCACATCGTCTTCGATGACAACGGGAATAGCACTTGGAGGTTCTATAACTCCAGAAATTACGGCGCCTGCACCTATATGACAGTTATTCCCAATGATGGCTCTGCCTCCCACCACGGCGTTCATGTCTATCATACTGCCACGACCTATCCTTGCCCCTATGTTTATAATGGCACCCATCATGATGATCGCACCTTCATCGATCTCGACCATATCCCGTATTACCGCTCCTGGTTCTATGCGTGCTTTATATTTAGAAATGTCCGCGAGTGGAATAGCCGAATTTCTTGCCATTATTTCCATACGATAATTTTCAACATGTGCTTTGTAATCTTGAAGTATTTTCATCACATCTTCGTATTCTCCGAAAATGACGCCAAATTTTTCGTCTCCAAAAAATTCGACATTTTGAAATTGTATCTTTGCCATATCACCCTTCAAAAAAACTTCAACGGGAGTCTTTTTTTTAGATGTTGAAATGAGATTTATGACATCTTCTGTTTTCATTTGATCACTCCTTTGAAATTACATCTGAAAAATGGTAAAATCCTGACTTCTTACCTGTAACCCATTCGGCAGCTTTCAGAACACCGATCGCAAATGCTTTCCTTGAAATAGCCCTGTGGGATATCTCAAGTACTTCACCACCATTTGCGAAGATAACTTTGTGATCACCGGGTACACCACCAATTCTCAAAGAATGCACTGGGACTTCTCTACTTAAAGCATCCTTCATCATTATCGCCGTTCCGGATGGCTTGTCTCTTTTCATGGAATGGTGCGTTTCAATTATCTCAACGTCCCAATTGGTAAGTAATGGCGAGATATTTTTGAGCACATCGATCATGATGTTAATTCCGATCGAAAAATTATAAGATTGAACAATGGCTACTTCCCTTGAAAGTGTTCTCAACTTTTCCATCTCTTTTTCTCCAAAGCCTGTTGTGCCTATAACAAGAGGGCAATTGTACTCACGGCAAACATCCATAGTTTTATTCAAAGCATCAACTTGAGAAAAATCCAGCATGACATCTGGCTTATCATCAAAGATTTTTTGATCCCGATCAATTTTCAAAACGACTACATGGCCTGATTCCTGAAATACTTCTATTAACTCTTTGCCCATTTTGCCAGAGAATCCCGTTATTCCAAATTTCATCATGCTACCTCGCTATCTTTCATAACAATTCCGGATTTTTTCATCGCATCTTTTAAGGTTTCGATCGTCTTATCGCTGGCCGTAACGAGCGGAAGCCTTAATTCATTTTTGATCAAACCTTTGATCTCCATTGCTGCCTTAACAGGTATGGGATTTGATTCCACGAAAAGTGCCTTGAAGAAGTTAAAAAATCTCAAATGAATTTCTCTTGCCTTTTCTACTTCTCCGTTGAAAACAAAGTTACACATGTCAGACATCTCTTTCGGAATGACATTTGATGCAACGGATACCACACCATCGCCACCGGAGCAAAGCAGATGAAATGCAGAATCATCGTTGCCGGAATAAATTCTGAAATCATTTATGCTTCTGAGTGCTAACATATCCATGTCAACCTGATTTATATCTGTATTTGCCTCTTTAAGACCTCTTACATTTTTGCAATCAGATGCTATCTTGTAAACTGTTTCAGGAAGAATGTTAACGCCTGTTCTTCCCGGCACGTTGTAAATGACGATGTTCAAAGAAGTGCGCTCGGAGATGTATTTGTAGTGTTCGTAAAGTCCTTTCTGTGTTGGCTTATTGTAGTAAGGCGTCACGACAAGCACACCGTTAGCGCCATGCGCTTCGGCATGTTTTACAAGTTCAAGAGCCTTTTTGGTGCTGTTTGTTCCGGCACCGGCTATGACCTCAACTCTGTTGTCGCACAGTTCAACTGTTTTGTCGATCAACTTTGCGCTTTCGTCCAACTCAACGGTTGGAGATTCTCCGGTTGTTCCAAGCACGAATATGGCACTTACTTTGTTTTCGATCTGAAATTTCAACAATCTCTCGTAACTTTTTAAATCAACATTTCCTTCTCTAAATGGCGTTACAATTGCCGTTCCAACTCCTCTAAACATTATCAACACCTCCTTGAAGGTATATATCTTTTCCTTTAAAAATTACCTTTAATTTTCCGCCGGGCACTGATACGTTGATCTTTTGTACATGCCATTGTTGAGTTATTCTTGAAACGTAAGCGCTTGCCGTTGCACCTGTACCGCATGCCTTTGTCTCAGCCTCGACGCCTCGCTCGTAAGTTCTCATCTCTATTTCGTGATCTTTAATCTCAACAAAGTCAATGTTTGCATCAAGTTCATTTCTCAGTCTAAATCCCAACTTTTTAACATCCACATTTTTGACATCATCAACGAAAATGACGTAATGCGGTACTCCGACAACCACGTAATGACCTGAAACAGATCCCAATTTATCATCCGTTCTTATCTTTGGCATCTTGATCATGATTTCACCATCAACAAGATGCCCTTCAACCTGACCTGCAAAAGAATCAAAAACGACGTTTTCTTTGATGTATCCGGCATCATGGAGATATCTGACAAAACTTCTCGCACCATTTCCGCAAAATTCAGCTCTTTGCCCATCTCTGTTGAAATAATCCATGAAAAATCCATCTTTCTTCTCAACAAAGATCATTCCATCACGATCTCCGACATTGTTTAAAACAAGATCGCTTTTTTCTTCATAGGTTAATGCTTTTCCGACAGAATCGTACATCACAAATGAATTTCCCGTTGCAGTGTAATAAGATATCTTCATGCTTTCATCTCCTTTGCAAATGAAAAAGGCCACATCTTTTAGATGTGGCCCGGTGGATCGGGTTATTTCAAGGTACGATCAAAGTACCGCTCCACCGGGCGGACACTTGACGTACTTTTTATTTTTTAAGAAATCGCAAAAATTCACCAACATCACCTTTTAACCGACAAAATTTAAATACTTTTAAAGACATTCTATAACATTAAACGTTATGTTCAAATTTATATTTGATGTCTTTTCTGTTATTTTTTTATCTAAAAAAGCCTATTTGTGCAACGTATATCGTGCCATCTTTAATGTTATCAACGTTGTTTTCAAAGACAAAGGTCATCTGGGTCAGATTTGAAAAGTTAGTTTCATTTGTCCATGGATATTTAGTCATCTTACCAAAGGGAATGATGACCTTTGTCCAATTCTCGCCTACATTTTCAACGTAGTAATATTCGGCACCGTTGTTTGGACTTTTCAGTTCTATCTTGAAATTCATCGATGTTGCACTCCCTTTGACATAGAAAACGAGTGCTGAATATGAAGAGGCATCGAATGTTTGATTTAAATTCGTGTTTGCAAGATCGATCCATGTACCGTTGTAAGATCCGTCCTTTTCTACGTTGTAATTTATTTTCCATGCATGTCCAAATGTGCTATCGGAAACTATGTTAGCATTCACATCAGACGCGGCAGATGTACCACCCGTCCATACGCCAAGGCCGTACTTTCCGTAAGGATTTGAAAAATTTTCAAAAACCGTGTATGTTGCCTGTACAGAAGGTTGAGACTGGGTTGCTTGTGTCGCAGGCGTTGACAGCTTTATAACCTTTGGTCCTATGAGATCAAGAGCCTTTTGTACGTAAGGTACTTGCATGAAGTAATTCCACACCATCCCAGTGTAGTAATTCTCTGTCATCAAAACTTCGGTGCCTACGTCTATGCCTATGTAATCGAAATCTCTCCAGTTTTGATCGAGATTGAAGGCATCAACGAATCCGTATCGCCCATAAAGTTCATTTTTAAGTGCCCACATTTTCAAAACTGCTGCTTTCGATCTGTTTGGCGTAAATGGAAGTGCCCCTATCATGGCGTAAGGTGCAACCGTTCCATCCGTTCCACCCATTACGGCTCCGTATGCCTGATAACCATTTGGCCCATCACAGGCAGATATGCCCCAAAATCCATCCTTGAATGTTTTGTATTGAGAATTATCATTTGCAAATTGCATATCGTATTCTATAGCCTTCTGCGAGTTATCCCAGAGATTTCCAACGTATTTGAAGTCTAAATTTTTAAAGTCTATGTAAGCTTGAGAATAAAGATATGTGAACATGCTTTCATCGCCAGGTGCCCAGTGCTTCAAATCTCCGGATCCATTCTGTGACCATGTAGCGATCCAGTATCCCCAGTCTTCAGCTGGTATCGGATAGGTTGGAGACCCTATGGCAAGAATGTACATCAACGCAGCCTCACTGTATCCAGTCCAGTAAGATTTAGAAAAACCGCTTTCTGGATACCAGGCCATACTCAAATATGCAGTGTTGTTGGTCATCCATTGCCAGTCTATTCTATTGTAAAGTTCATCTGCGAGTTTCTGCACTTCAGTACCCTTAAAATATTGACCTGCAAATAGTGCGCCTGATATGAAAAGCGTCGTATCTATTGGAGAAACCTCGGAATCAAAGGCTCTCTGTCCTGTCCATAAATTCAAAAAATGATAGTAAAAACCGTGCTCGTTGGGAAGTGTCTTGAAATATTCAAGAGTCGTTAGAATTCTGTTGTAGACATCTTGCTTTGGAATCCATCCATGATCTGCAGCTATGCACAAAGAGGTAAGGCCAAAACCTACGGCCGCTATCGATGAAGGAGAATCCCATGTTGTCCTGTCTCTCACAAGACCATTTTGAGGATTTACTTCATTCCAAAAGTAAAAGACAGCATCCCTTTCATTTTTTGTGATAATTTCATCTAAATTCGCCTGTTGGGCCATTGCGACTCCTCCAATTATCAAGACAAATCCAAAAAGTAAAATCAAAAATCTTTTCATAAGATCACCTCATAAAAAGACACCGCTAACTAATAGCGGTGTCTTTATTCATTTCATGAACCCTATGTCTGCAACGTATATATGAGCCGTGTTCAAAACGTCTAAGTTGTGTTCGAAAACGAAGGTGCCTTGGGTTAATTGAGAAAAATTGGTTTCATTTGACCATGAATACTTTGTGAAATCTTTGAATGGAATCTGCACAAAGGTCCAGTATTGTCCTATACCGTGTACATAGAAATACTCTGCTCCGTTATTTGGGCTTTTAAGTTCCACTTTAAACGTTATCGGAGTTGACGAGTCTGATTTAACAAAAAACGCGTAAGACGAATAAGCAGATGCATCAAATGATTGATTTAGATTTTGATTTGCAAAGAGTACGTATGTGCCATTGTAAGATCCGTCTTTTTCAACGTTGTAGTATATGTCCCATTTGTTTCCGAAAAGTGTGCTTGGAACTATCTGTGCACTCGCATCGGTTGCCGATGATGTACCTCCCGTCCACGGACCAAGACCGAAATGACCAAACGGGCTTGAGAATGGCTCGATGATGTAGTAATTGAAAGTTACCTGTGCAAAGGCCATCCCAATTACTAAAACCAAAACTGCCGAAAAAACCAGTGCTACTTTTTTCATTTTGTTACCTCCTTATTTTAAAATGTGGTTCAATATCTTACCTTTACCCTATGACTGCCTTTTAAATAAGGTATAAGATCTCCGTTTATCCTTTTACCATCGACAAAGATGGTTCTATCTTCTTTAAGGCTTCTCATTTCTGGATTGTTTATTTCAAGTGTGTATTCTCCATCTCTTAAGGTGAATATGAATTTTGCACTTCTCCATTTTTTATCCGTCGATGGTCTAAAGAGAATTCCATCTTTGACAGGTTTTACTCCTAAGTAGTACTCTATTATCGATCTGTAAAACCATCCACCCGATCCTGAATACCATGTCCATCCAGCACTTCCACTTTTGGGGGACAGCGGTCCGTCGCTATTTCCAGGAGTTACGTAAGGTTCAGCCATATACGTCTCCGGCGCTTTTAAGAAGCGCTTTATTGGAGAGAGAGATTCATAAACTTTATCTGAGAGTTTTGAATCTCCCATTTTCCAGGCAGACCATAAAGTCCATACGGCCGCATGAGTGTAAACGCCTCCGTTTTCTCTCGAGCCCGGTGAATATCTGCTGAGATATCCTATTTTTGGATCTGGCTTTGTAAGTGGAGGTGTAAAAAGCAGGGGGCCATAATCTGTTACAAGTCTTTTTTTCACATTTTCCATTGCCTTTTTCAATTTCTCATCATCGCTTATTTCAGATATAACGGCCCAATTTTGGGCATTCAAAAAGATCCTGTCATCATTTTTACCGCCAAGCACAATACCTTCATCGGACGTAGCCCTGTCAAACCAATCTCCATTCCAGGCGTATGAATTGAAAGATGATTTGATCTCCCAAGCAGATTGCTTGACGAATTCAATTTCATCTTTGTCGAGTGTAAAGGTTTCCTGCACTTTAGAGAGAATGTAATAAAGGAATTCACTTACCCAAAAACTTTCACCCTTTCCATCTTTACCCAGGCCATTGAGGCCATCATTCCAGTCTCCGTTAAAGATAAAGGGTATCCCCCGACTCGATCTCGAAGACATGACACTCTTTATACTTCTTAAGGCATGATCTTTAAGTGTACCACTGCCTCCATCCAAGAAAGGCACTTCTTCTTCGAGAATTTTAATGTCGGCCGTATGAGATATGTATTCGGTAAGTGCAAATGGGAGCCACAAAAGGTCGTCCGACCATCTCTCGGATGGATACCAATTTGTAAGCGGAAGCCACCAATGTTGAACCGTTCCATCATTCCTTTGATGAGCAGCGTGGAGTTTTATCTGATTTTTTGTGATTGTTGGATCGATCCAGAGGGCGGCAAGACTGTCTTGAAGTTGATCTCGGAATCCATAAGCTCCTCCCATTTGATAGTACGCAGTTCTTGCCATGAGTCTGCCTCCAATTGCTTGATACGGAAGCCATTTATTTACCAAAAATTCTATATCCTTGTCCGGGACGTTTATTTTGAATTTCCCAAGGAAGTCTTTCCAGTGGACTTGAACTTTATCTTTCACATCTTCAAAGTTAACTTTGTTGTATTTTTTTGCAAGAGAAAGTGCCTCTTCCTCATTCTGGCCAACCCCTATGAAAAAGTTAAGTGTTCCACTACTTTCAGCGTTAACATCGATCTTCACATGAAGGGCATTTATTCCATCTATGTGTCTGTTCTGATTCATCTCACAAATTCCGTTTGTGACGGCCTGTGGCTTTCGAATATCTCCGTACATTCCAATGAATGACCTTTTATCCGTGTCAAATGAAACGACCTTTCCAGTTGTGGAATGGACAAGCACATAAGGATAAGAATTGTTCCAGTTAAGCCATAGATATTTTTTGCTTAATATGGCCGAATGGGTTTTTACGAATTTAGTTTCAAAGAAGAGCTTGTGAAATTCTCGATGAAAATCGGCATTTGTACTCATGTTAAGTTCAAAATAAGAAAAGATTGAAAGATGCAAAGTTTCTTTACTTTTGTTTTTGAAATTCAAGTTTATTATCTCGCCATCATCTTCCATCGGTATGACAACTTTTATTTCAACATCGAATTTGGAGAATTTTGCGTTGAATTTTACAAAGCCAGGAGAAAAGGTAATCATGTACTTTCCTTTACGCTGGACGGGTTGAAATGTCGGAGAATAAATCTCGCCCGTATCATCGTCTCGGATATATATGTATTTTCCGTAATCATCTTTCACGAGATCTTGGACCCATCTTGTCAACAAACTTTGTGATGCGTCTATATAGAATGAATATCCGCTACCACTTTGTGAATATACGGATCCATACCTTCCATTCGTTAAAATGTTTATCCACGGCATCGGAGTTTTGGGATCCGTTATGACGTAATCTCCTTTTTCATCGAAATATCCATATTTTGTTTTGAAGTATTTCATTCACTTGCCTCCTTGTGCAACGTATCGTAATATTTTGCTATTTCGTTTGTCTTTCCACCGAGCAAAGAGAAGATATTCTCATACATGCTCACCTTTGATGAATCTCCAGACGTTTGAGATCTGTGTATGAGTTCGGCCAGGACGTAAAGTATATATGGATTTTTGTTTCTTACCGTGTCTTGAAAATAAGTTTCAAGATCTCCTGTTGGCATCGTCACTATTAACTTCATAACCTCTTTTTTTGCTTTTTCAACGATCGAAGGTATGCCAAAAATAGGATGTCCTTCGAACATCGTTGAAATCTGTGTAAAGCCAACATAAGTCACATATTTTTGAAGTTTAGCATCGAAAACCTGATATCCGTTGATCGCATCTAAATATTTTCCGGCCATTAGCGCCTCTTCGGCCTTTTTGTAGTTTTCTATGGCAAAATTATTTGTCTGCATCCATGCAGCCACATATCCTGCAAAGAAGATTATCAAAACTACCAAAGCAATTACAGAATACAAGATGATCTTTTTCTTCAAACCGATCGCCTACTTGAAAGAAACATTTGTAAAGGCCCTGATGAAATATTTTTGCAAGAACAGAAAGACTATAAGTATAGGCAAAGTTATCACAACTTCTCCTGCCCACAACACCTGTATATTTTGGCCGGGGATCGAACTTGAGAACATTTGAAGGCCAAGTTGCACAGTCCACATGCTTGGACTTCTTAAATAAAGTAAAGGGCCAAAAAAGTCATTCCATGCGCCCATAAATGTCAGTATCGCTATCGTTGCCATAACGGGTATACTCATCGGAACCATTATTCTTGCGTATATAACGGGATCACTTGCACCATCTATGCGGGCTGCTTCTATGACTTCATCAGGGATTTGTTCCATGAATTGTTTCATCAGAAAGATGCTGTAAAATTGGACAAAACTCGGAATTATCAATGCCCTGTAATGGTTAACCCATCCCCAGTTGTACAGCATTGTGTACGTCGGTATGAAAAAAAGCACGCCTGGGATCATAAGGGTGAAAAGCATGAAACCAAAAAGTGCGTTTTTGCCGGGAAATTTCAACTTGGCAAGTGCAAATGCCGCCAAAGAATCAAAGAATAAGTTCAAAAGCGTTACAGATCCGGCTATTATGATCGTATTTTTAAAAAGTAACAAAACATTGAGATCTTTAAATAATCCCGTATATCCTGACAAAGTCCATGGCATGGGAATTATCATCGATGGATTATTCAAAAGTTGTGACGGTGTCATGAATGAACTCATCACCATGAGCACGAATGGATAAAGTGTTATTATAAGACCTATGCTTAGAAATATGTATGCCCTTGTTCTTTCATTTCTTTCCTGCTTTAGCATTTAATCACCTAACTTCTTTCTTGAAGCACTTTAAGCGTTATAACCGTAGCGATAATTATCAATATGCTAAGGATAAAGCCAAGCGTTGATGAATATCCCATCTGAAATTTGCTTAAACCTTCACTGTATATGTAAAGCACAGGGGTCATTCCAGCTTGATCCGGCCCTCCGGTAACACCAAAATTCACGTAAACCTGAGTGAACATCTGGAGTCCTCCTATTGCGTTCATAACCATTATGAAGACTATTTGTGGTCTCAAAAGTGGGAAGATTATCCTCCAAAATATGGTGCCTTCCTTTGCACCATCTATTCTTGCCGCCTCTGTGAATTCAGTCGGGATTGTACCCATTCCGCCAAGTAAAATTATCGCTTGAATTCCAAAGGACATCCATGAAGTTATGACCGCTATAACTGGCATTATGAGTATTGGCGTTAAATTCCACACTATTGGCTGACTTAAAAGATGCCATTTTACAAGCAAAGTTTGAATGGGACCGTAAGGTGCGGTTATATTTCCAAGCACAAGCATGACGACGACAACCGAGGTTATGGTAGGTACAAAATAAGCACTCCTAAAAAATGCATTCCAGAATTTGTTTCCATTAGAAATTTTGAAAAGTAAATATGCAACCAAGAGCGCTATAAAAAAGGTTAAAATGATGAATATGGCTTGATTGTAAAGGATATTGACGAGACTTTTCCAAAACAGTGGATCTGTAAAACCATTTATCCAGTTTTGAAAACCAATGAATTTTATCGATTGTGGCGCCACAAGGTTGTAATTCAAAAAGGTCATCTTTATGCCAAGCCACAGAGGATAAGCGCTGAAAACCAAAAAGCCAATGATCCATGGGGCTACGAATATGTAGCCCCATTTGGATCGTTTAAGCGTTCTTAAAAAATCTTTCATAAGCCTGATGAACTCAACGCAGATTGAGCGTTTTTGGCTGCCGTTTGAAATGCCTGCTCAGCGGTCGGGATTGAATTACTCACAACGTACTGACCCCATGCATTTAAGACGGCTTGTGTAACGCCTGGATTTTCATCAAAAGGATTTGTGACGATCACGTGTGAAAGTTGATCAACGTAAGGTTTTACATCAGGTCTTGAAAAGAAAGGATTGTTGGCATTCTCTTTAACGGAAGTTAGCCATCCTATCTCTTCACATGCCTGAAGTTCATTTTGTGGTTCCATCAAGAATTGAATGAACTTCCATGCAGCTGCATCTTTTTCAGGAGTTGCTTTGAAAACTATCAAAGGTCTCTGCGCGAGCGTTGACCAATGAACTGCCGTTGCAGATGTGGAATTCGTTGGTATTGGTGCAAGACCGTAATCCTTTCCGTAGATCATCGGACCTCCTGTGGAATTTTGAAGATTGAAAGTCCACCCGTACGCGAATTGGAGCCACATGCCAACATTTCTGCCAAAGATAGAAGCCTGTTGCATGCCGGAAGAACTGTACTGTTGGGCTTCTTTGCAAAATTTCAAGAAATCAACAAAGTGCGCATCTGGGTTTGTAAAATCAAGAGAAAGCCCGTATTGACCTATTAGATGAGGATATTTTGCATCGTTGAAATTGTAATATATCTGCTCTAACATACCCCAGTACCATGAAAATTGGAGCATCTCATTCCAGAAGAATTGACCGTAATATTTACCATAAGGTCCTGGCGGCAGTTCGCTTATCTTCTTTGCATCGTAAAGGTACTGGGCAAATGTTTGAGGCGGATCATCGGGGTTAAGTCCGGCAAGTTTAAAGATCGTCTTGTTGTAAAACATAACCTGAGTTGTAACCATCCATGGTATGTTGTAGACGCCACCGTTGTAAGGAAAAATGCCGGTTATGAGTTCTGACGCTATTTGATTGTATCCGGGCATCTTGGTAAAATCAAGCAAAAGACCATTTTGAACGTAATTCATGGAAACTGGCCCCACAAAGATATTTGGAGCATTACCTGCCGCAACAAGCGCCGCTATCTGACTTCCATTTGGCTGTGCGACTACCTGAACCGTGATGTCTGGATTTTGCTGCTCAAAGGTTGGAATAACACTTTGAAGATAATTAAAAGATTGTGCATCTGGTGGTGCAATGGTTATCGTAACGGCCATCATCGATCCGACTATGAAGATCGACATAATCGAAAAAACCAAAAGATACTTTTTCACGAATTACACCTCCTTAAATCAATATACCAATTCAACTTTAATTGTGAAGTTCTACTGAATCCGGCAGATACCCATTTGATCCATCACCACATTTTAGGTATCTGGCCGGAGCAATTTATACTTTTATTTCAAATGTATGTTCAAAGCGATCATTTCGCCTTCGGCAGAACCAATTCCCGCTCCAGTTGCATAAGGATTGGAATCAGATGGCCATCCGACAAAGTTACGCTCGCTGAAAACATCGAATTCTGTTCCATAAACGACCGGTACAAATGGCATCTCTTCAAGGAAGATTCTTTCAATTGAATAGATTGCCTGCTTTTGGAGATTGAGATCGCTTGTTTGTGCATAAGTACTCAAAGCTGCTGTTATCAAGGGATTAGTGTATCCAGACCAGTTGGATGCAGCCGTTTGCCCGAGAGGTGCCGCAAAGGATGGATTGAGTTCCTGGTTAAAATAAAAGTAAGGTGTTGGACCGCTGCCAGTTGCCCATGCAAAGGCCATGTCGTACATTCCCTTCGTTATCGTCGACCACCATGAACCGAAAGATTCCTGACTTATGATTGCATTTATACCTATATCTTTAAGGTTTTGCGCTATTATCTGAGAAATGGTAAGATAATCTGTCCAGCCGGCAACAACTGGCAATTTATAGGTTGGTAAAACCTTTCCATCTGGCCCGACGAGATTTCCATCCGCATTTTTCTTGAAGCCTATTGAAGCTAACAACTCCTGTGCTTTTTGTGGATCATATTGGCCGAGTGACGTCGCGAGATTAGTCAAAGTTGGATCAAGCCATTCAGATTGTTGGGCTGGAAGTATTCCAATTGCACTTGAAGGGCCTCCAGCGTTGAAATAAGCCTTTTCTTCTGCCGCTGCCCTGTCTATTGCCATCGATATTGCCTGTCTGAAGGTAGGATTGTTGAAAGGATATTTTTGCGTGTTGAGGTAAAGTATTAAAGTGCTGTTCATAGGCCACCAAATTTTATTTGTGGATGGATTTTTGTTCACCCAATTTTTTTGAACATCCGGAATGTAGACGTAACTCCAGTCTGCCGATCCTCTCAAAAGTTCTAACATCACGGTTGTATTTGACTCAACCGATCGCACAATTATGCTGTTGATGTAAGGCCTTCCTACCATCCAATAATTTGGATTTTTAACCAAAGTTATCGTGTTTGTAGTGGGATTAAATGAGTCAAGTAAAAACGGTCCGGTACCAACTGGATTTTGATTTGGATAAGTGGATGGATCCTGTATATTTGCCCATATATGCTCTGGTACTATGAGTTGACCAAGCAGTGCGTACAGGAGTGGTGTGTTGGGCTTTGAAAACGTGAATACAACCGTATCACCAGTTGCTTCAACACTTTGCAAATAGTTATCCTTGGCCCAGATGGCTCCCAGATCAAGTGCTGGATATTTTTTGATTAAATTAAAGGTAAAAGCAACGTCATTTGATGTGAAAGGTTGACCATCAGACCATTTGACCCCATTTCTGACGTTCACGGTAAGTGTAAGGTTATCATTGGACCATTTGTAGGATGTTCCGAGCATTGGTGTGAGTTCTCCATTTAAGGCATTGACATAAAAAAGTCCTTCATATATCATGTTCTGCATTTGCAAAGTTTGCGAAGTTGGTAAAAATGGATTGACACTGTCTGTCAATTGCCCCCATGGCATTATGACATTCAAAGTGCCACCATAATTTATGCCAGCAGCAAAAATACCGGCACTAACCATTAAACCAAGAAACAAAAATAGAACTACTTTCTTCATAACACTTCCTCCCTTCAATTTGTGAAACCTATTTCACAACCACAAGAATTTCTAACAATCAATCTTGTACTTAGGACTATTCTCATTGGAGATTTGACAACGTCATTTGAATTCATTCTGTCAAGAATCGTCTTTGCCGCCATCTTCCCTATACTATGCATGGGTTGATGAACGGTCGTTAAAGGTGGTTGAATGTATCTTGACCAGAATGCATCATCAAAACCAACGACGGCAATTTCTTTTCCAACATTTATCTTTCTTCTTTCCAATTCTTCTATAACTCCAAGGGCCATTTCGTCATTAGAGGCAAAGATCGCGCTTGCACCATTTTTAAGGCACAATTCAGTCGCTTTTTTACCACTTTCTTTTGTAAAATCTCCACGACATACTAAATTGGCGTCGAATTTTATGTCATTGTTTTCAAGAGCAAATTTGTATCCGCGAAGCCTTTCGACGCTGTCAAAACTTTTTGCAGGTCCTGTTATAAATGCGATTCTTTCGTGTTTATGGATCTTTATCAAATGCTCTGTCATTGAATAAGCGCCATTAAAATTGTCAACAAGGATTGTGTCCACATTCATTCCATGAATGTCCTCACCAAGGTACACGATCGGTATTTCAAACTTCATAACTTTATCAACGGTTGATTCATTTACTTCCGGATCAAAAATTATCATGCCATCGACTCTTCCTGAACTTATCAGTGAAATATACCTTTCACGGTTTTTTTCTGATGAATTTTCATCGAAAGTCATAAAAATCGTGAAATATCTGTTAGCGCTTAGAATCTCTTCAACTCCCTGAATTACCTCACTGTAAAAAGGCCCTGCCACAGAAGGCAAAACAAGGCCTATGGTCATGGTCTTCTTTTTACTCAGATTTATGGCCTTCGAATCTGGAACGTAATTATGAATTTTGACAAGTTCAAGAATCTTTGCTTTTTTTTCCTTGGAAATGTAACCGGTACCATTCAAAGCACGTGACACAGTTGATTTAGATACTCCGGCCATCTTGGCAATATCATCTATCGTTGTTTTCAAGAACAAATCACACTCCTTTGTGGAACCGATTCCATATAAAATCAGGATACAACTTCATTTAAAAAATGTCAAATGCAATTTTTGAAGTTTATAAATCAAATTAGGCAAAAAATGGCTGATTTTGGCGAATTACTTCGTTTATCTTAAAATATCTTCTGTTTTATCCCTTAACCGCACTTGAGACATCAGTTTCAACGAAATATCTCTGGAATGAAAGGAAGATAACAATCATAGGGATGGTCATAAGCAATGATGCGGCCATCATGAGTTGCCAAAAGGTGTAATAAGAGGTTCTGAAGTAATTCAATCCCATTGCCAATGTGAACATATTTTTGTTTGAGGTAACGATCAAAGGCCAGAAAAAATCGTTCCACATTCCCATGAATGTGTAAATTGCAAGTGTTGCGAAAGCTGGAAGGGCAACAGGGGAATCTATTTGCCAAAATCTTCTGAATATCCCGGCACCATCTACCTTTGCCGCTTCATCAAGTTCATCGGGAACTGACATGTAAAATTGTCTCATAAGGAATAGTCCTGTGACAGAAGCTATTTTAGGGAAAATAAGACCGGCGTAAGTATTGACAAGATTAAAATTCACAAGCAAATTGTAAACTGGTATGATGGTAACCGGAAATGGAACCATCAAGGTTCCAAGGAGTATGGTGAAAATGATGTCTTTTCCTGGAAATTTCAACTTTGCGAAGGCATAACCTGCCATCGCATCAAAGAAAAGATTTCCTATCGTCACGAAGCCAGCGTATATCAATGTGTTTAAAATCCATCGTGCATAAGGAGTTACCGTGAACACTTGGGCGTAATTTGAAAATGTTGATGGTGCACCAAAGACTTCCGGAGGTAATTTGAAAATGTTTATCTCCGGCGGCCATTGCATTATATTTACCCCCGTCAATTTTCCGTTTAAAAGGTAGTTCATAGGGGCAACAGAGACAAGTAATGCCCATATGAAAGGTGTCAAAGATACTATGGCATAAACTATTAAAATTATGTAGGAAATTTTTCTTGCCATTTGCCAGTTCTTCATGATCCTCCCTCAAAAGTAACTTTCTTCTTTGACAAATCGTCTTTGAATTAGCGTCAAAATCATTATAAATACCAAGAAAAATACCGCTATCGCCGATGCGTATCCCATTTGATTGTAATTAAATGCGTTGACATATATGTACATTGCCGTTGTGTAATTTTGTTGATTTTGTATGAGAAAATATATCTGATCAAAAACCTGCAAAGTTCCTATTAGACCAAGAGTTACAACGTAAGAAATCTGAGGTCTCAGGAGAGGCATTATTATTTTCCAAAACCTTGTCCATCCAATTGCGCCGTCAAGTTCTGACGCCTCTATCAGATCCTTCGGTATGTTTTGAAGCCCTGCAAGAAAAACTATCATGAAATATCCAGCCGTTGTCCATATATTCATGGCCATCACGGCAGGTAAAGCAGTCGAGGTGTTTGAAAGCCAATTTATCGCTGGAATTCCAAAGAATCCAGAGATTCTGTTTATAAGTCCTGGTTTTGCATAGAGCAACATGAATAACATCGAGATCGCCGCTGAAGATGTAACTGAAGGGATGTAAAAACTCAATTTAAAGAATTTAATTCCTTTTATTTTTTGGTTAACGGCAACCGCAAGTATAAGTGCAAGAAAAGTTTGAACCGGAGTAACAACAATCGCAAAGAAAACAGAATTCCAAAGTGTTGTCCAGAAAAGGCTATCATTTATCATATGCAAAAAGTTTTGAAACCCAATCCATGCTGGAACATATCCAGTAAACATGTCTTTATCTTTTGTCATATATCTTGAAAACAATTCTGTACCGTTGATTCTTTCATTGGTCTTCACGCTGACGAAATCATCGATCAACTTTTTAGAATCGAAATATTTTTCAATGGCCGATTTCTGAGCGCTGTTAACTTTTATTCCCAACTGTGTTTCAACAAAATCAACAGGATCGAATTGAGAGATTAAATTCCGAGTATTAAGATCTTTCATACTGAAAACAAGCAAGTACTGTTCAAGTTGATCTTGCAAATTAAAAGTGTTTTTATATTCCATCTGCCTTAAAGGATTATAATTTGTAAAACTGTAATAAACTGATGCAACTATGGGATATATTATAAAAGTACCTATAATCGCGATGATTGGCAGTATTAAAAGATAACCGGCAATCCATTCTCTTGCACGCTTCAAATTATCACCTCTAAAGGGGG
>Ga0080003_1000065_pt1 | contig 73910 bp, 73 predicted proteins | sample JossMetagenome_FD_69206 | JGI IMG/M metagenome (GOLD analysis project Ga0080003, IMG submission 69206) | Hot spring microbial communities from Joseph's Coat, Yellowstone National Park, USA - JC2_E (SPADES assembly) (version 2) | ecosystem: Environmental > Aquatic > Thermal springs > Hot (42-90C)... | reverse complement strand
ATCTAAGAATGGAATACTGATGCATGCGGATCTCAATGCTGTATATAATATAATAAAAAAGGCAGTTCCTGAAGCGTTTGCAGACGGAATAGAGGGTGTAGGGTTATACCCAAGAAGTTTAAGCGTCTCTGAATTCACAGGGATGATAACTTCCAAAGGTGGATGTTAACATGGTTAACAGAAACTATAACCTAAGGTATTGATCTTTATGGATTTGAAATATTTTACTGATAATGGCTTTGTGAGGAATCAGTGTGTTAAATGCGGGTCATTCTTTTGGTCTAAGGAAAAAAGGGAGGTTTGTTCTGAAAATCCATGCATGCCATATTCTTTTTCGAATAACCCCCCTACAAAAAAGGCATATAGCATAGATGAAATGCGTTCAGAATTCATTGAATTTTTTAAAAGGCATAACCATACCTATATTAAAAGGTATCCAGTAGTTGCTAGATGGAGGGATGATGTGTTTTTTACCCAAGCTTCTATATATGATTTCCAACCATGGGTGACAAAAGGCATTATAGATCCACCTGCAAATCCACTTGTAATTTCACAACCTTGCTTAAGATTCAATGATTTGAATGAGGTAGGATATTCTGGAAGGCACTTCACTTTTTTCGAAATGATGGCACATCATGTTTTTAATACAGAAAAGGAACAGATTTATTATAAAGACAAAACCGTTGAACTTTGCCATGCTTTTTTAACACAGGATTTGGGCATAGATGAAAAAGAAATATCCTACAAGGAAGAATGGTGGGAAGGGGGAGGAAATGCAGGCAATTCACTTTCTGTTGGCGTTAGAGGGCTTGAAGTTGCTACACTTGTTTTTATGGAATTCATTAAGGATAAGGATAACCTTATTCCAATGCCCATTAAAGTTGTAGATACTGGGTATGGATTGGAACGCCTTACTTGGATATCTAATGGTGGTAATACTGCTTACGATATTGTTTTCAAGGAATACTTATCTGGATATGAAAACCTATTAGGAAAAATGAAAGAAAGCAACCAAAATCTCTATTATATATTGGCAGACCATACAAGGTCACTTATTTACATGCTTTACGATGGTGTTGTTCCTTCTAATGTAAAGGAAGGATATTTTGCCCGTTTGCTTATCAGAAGAATGATCAATGCCATCAATAAAATCGATCCTTCATGTTCCTTGAAAGAGGTTATGAAGGTTGGCATTGCCATTGAGTCCAAAAAAGAGGATTTTAAATCGTTTGAAAAAGAAATTTTGGATATGATAGAGTATGAAACCCATAGGTATAATGAAACCCTGAAAAAAGGCAAAACGATTATTAAAAAAATCGAAGATAACCTGAAAAAAGAGGGAAAAGGGTTTGATGCTGATACCTTGGTTATGCTATATGAAAGCAATGGTTTGCATCCAGATATCGTTAAGGAAATTGCAACGATTCCTGTAAATATTCCAGATAACTTTTTTGAACTGGTATCCAAAAAAAATGAGGAACATGTAAACAACACAAAAAACGAAGTTATTAATTTACCTGATACTAAAATACTTTATTACAATAACCCATATGTGATGGATTTTACATCAAAGATCGTTGCTATACATGGAGATGCAGTTGTCCTTGATGAAACCTATTTTTATCCTACAGGTGGTGGGCAAATTACAGATGTTGGTTATATCAATGGGCATGAAGTTTTTGATGTTGAAAGATATGGCAAGTCGGTTCTTCATCATTTAAAAGGGGACATAAATGAATTTCATGTAGGAGAGGTAGCAAAATGTGTTATAAACAAAGAACGCAGGTTGAGGTTGATGCGCCATCATACAGGAGCACATTTGATCAATGGCGCAGCACGCAGGATTTTGGGCAGGCATATATGGCAGGCAGGTGCGTTTAAGGGTGTTGACAATGCCCGTATAGACCTTACCCATTACAAACCTTTAACGGATAAAGAGATAAAGGATATCGAAGGGCTTGCCAACAAAATTATATTTTCAGCTATAAAAATAGACAGCAAATTTATGGAAAGGACATTGGCAGAAGAGAAGTATGGGTTTTCCATATATCAAGGGGGAGCTGTCCCTGGTAAAACTTTGCGCATTATAGATATTGAAGGTTTTGATGTAGAAGCTTGTGGAGGTACACATTGCACTAATACCTCTGAAGTAACTTTGATCAAGATTACTAATGTCAAAAGGCTTCAAGACGGGATTGTAAGGATTGAATATTGCTGTGGTGATTTGGCATATGAAAAATTCATAGAAGAGGAAAATTATTTGAAGGAAATAGCACATGTTTTAGATGCAAATGAAAGCCAGTTGTTAAATAAAATAACAACTATTAAGGAAAATTTGGAAAAAGTTCACCATGATTATAATGAAAAATCGAAATTAATAGAAACCCAAATTGTTGAAGGCATAGAGAAAAGTGCCATAAGCATAGGAAAATCAAGGCTTTATGTATATGATTTTGAAGATGAGGTGAATATTAAAAAAATGCTTAAGAATTTTACATTGTTAGATTACACAGTTGCCTTGTTTGGCAACAAAAATACTATTTACATTGCACAATCCTATAACAACAACATTGATTTTAAGAAATTAGAGGAAACAAAAAATAGATGGAAACTTACAGGGGGAGGAGGAAAAACCATTGTTTCGTATTTAATTCCAGATGAAAATATGCCTAAAAAAAAGGAGATATTTGATGACTTTATCCATACGTTGCAGAGTTTAATGGGTAATGCTTAGGGTTAAGTAAGGCAGTTATAGAATCTAGTAAACTTTTTTCTTTTTCATTAAAAGCACGCTCATCAGCTAAAGAAATGAATAAAGATCCGTAGATATAAGAGTCATCAGATATTTTCCCTATAAGTTTGTATAATTTTTCAAACCCAATGTAAAACATCATATATTCCAAGTTGTCTAAAATTACTAACGCCTTTTCATTGTGCTTTCCCATAAACTCCTCGATCTTCATCTGCATTATAGTCGTTTCAAAGGGCTTTAGGATATCATCATCCTCCCCTTTTTCTGAAAGCCAATATACATTGCTTATTGGTGCCTTTACCATTTCACTTAATATAGATGGATGGGTTCTTGTAATTAGAAATATATTTTTGTTGCCTTTTGCTGCGTTGATTAGTGCCCTCAAAATATCATTTTTATCTTTTATCCCGTGGGATAGAACCAAAAATGAACCTTTCTGGCTAGATACGACCTCCTCAATGCTTATATCCTTGTGAATATTGTCCATGTATTCTTCGCCTACCCAATCTTGCATTAATAGTAACATAATTTTTATCAATATATATTTTGTTAATATTTTATCTTTATAGATACGTTGCTATATCAAAATTACATTGCTTAAAGTCTGGTAGAATATTCATATGCTGCGTCCCCCTCTCGTTTGTTGCCGAGAGAATAGGCCATTTCTGCTTTATTGATCCATGCTTCTTTCAATTGGGGGTTGCTTTTAGTTGATTTGTCATAGCATGCATATGCTTCACTTTTCCTACCCATTTTTTCTAATATAACACCCATGTTGTTCCATGCTACGCCGTTATTGGGATTGGCTTTTATAGAGTCTTGGTAATTTGCCAATGCCGTACTTGCATTTGTTTCTTGGTTGATCATTCCTTTTAGCAATATATTCATGTAATAGTTGGGAATAAGGTCATCTAAAAGTGCAGCTCTTTCCATCGCCCCATTTAAATTGTTGAGGTTTTTAAAGCATATTGCTTGGTTGAAAATAGATGCATATGGATTGTATCCGTAATTGAGTGACAAGTTGAAGGCGATTATGGCGTTTCTAAGATCACCTTTTAGCATTAAGTTCATTCCATTATTGAAAAAAAGGCTTCCTTTCTTTAAAATGTATTTTATTGCTTCATACCCAGAGAAAGCGGCTATAATTGCCAATAATATTCCTATGTACCACAAACCAAAGAAATAAGGGACCAATCCAATGATGGGTATTATCACAGAGATTAAAAAAACATAGTAAAATTTATTTTTGTATATAAATGGAGAGATTTCAAACTCATTTATATTGTACGTTTGCCCTTGTACTGGTGCAGCTGGCTTTGGCATAGGGGCATTGATAGGGGCAGGTGTATAGATAGTGTTGGGAGGGAGAGGCCTGCCACATATAGAACATTTTTCATTTTCTGCGGGGTTTAGGCTTCCGCATGTAGGGCATTTTTTGTATTGCATATATATGCATTCTAAAACTATATAGTATAATATAAGTATTTCTAAACATATTGGTTGGGTTCGATAATGTATATTGGCATTGATGACACAGATTCAGGCAATGGCTCTTGCACTACCTATGTACTTACAGAGGTTATTAGGAGCATAAGCTTGGAATATGATATTATAGGGTACCCCAGGCTTGTAAGGCTAAATCCCAATATTCCATGGAAAACGAGGGGCAATGGTGCCCTTTCTTTGCGCGTTGGAAAAGGATTCGGCAAAAAAAAGTTGTGTGGCATGATTGGCAACACAGAATACTATTGTTATGAAAAGGGAATCAATGCAAAAAATAAGGAGTTGGTTTTGGGTAAGATCATCCCTATTGTTGAAAAATTAGCGCGTGTTGAAGACCCTAATACAAATCCTGGAATAGTAGTATCAGATAAAAAATTTTCTCAGTACCTTTACTGGAAAGCGGTAAGGGAAGTACTCACTATCGATTATGTTAAGGATATTGTAGAAAATCAAAACGCGTTGTATAAGATGTATAAAAACGGGAGGGGGATTATAGGTGCAAGTGCTGCAATATCATGGCACCCTTTAAGGAAAACCTATGAATTGATTTCTTACCGTGACTCTTCAAAGTGGAATGAAACCAAAAGGGAGGTTGATGAATCCACAGTAAGATGGCTTGAATACAATGAAGATTTGCTTTTCAATACCTATGATTCATTCAACCATCATTCATGCATTTCTCCACATACTACTTGCCCTATTTTATATGGTATTAGGTCATTAAGTCCAGCAAAATTGTTGAAGGTTAGGGGTGTTATCAAATCAGAGAAGGTTGATCGATGGTTTATATATGAAACCAATCAAGGAACGGATGACCATATTGTAAAATCCAATATTAAAAATTTAAATGCGTTTGGTTCTTATAAAATTTCTGGCCATGTTGTAAAATATCCAGTGCAAATCAAGGGAGGGCATGCCTTCGTTGAAGTTGCAGACAAGACAGGTTCAATAATACTTGCTTTCTATAGTGAATCTGGGCAAATGAATAAAATTGCTACACAGCTTATTCCTGGGGATTATGTTTGTGCATATGGAAGTGTAAAAGGAGGGTTTTATGGAAAGCAAATGAATGTAGAAAAACTCATTATTAAAAATTTGGCTATGAAAAGCATAAAAATTTCCAATCCAATATGTGACATATGTGGGAAGAGAATGAAATCATATGGTAAAGAAGGATATAGATGCAAAACATGCCATGCCAAAAAACCTAAAGAGAGTGCCTCTTTTTCATACATTGATAGGGGAATAAAAATAGGGGTTTACGTTCCACCCACTTCAAGGTTTAGGCATTTAGCCATGCCACCTAAAATTGCACCTTTTTTGAGAAGGGTTGTAGATTGTTAGCATGTTTAGTTTGGGCTTTCTTTGGTGTTAATGATTAGCCTTATTACCTCGTCACCTTCATCCACGGCCTTTAACTTTGTGCCCATTGTGTTTCTAGAGATTATTTTTATTTCGTCGTCTTCTATCCTTAAAACTTTGCCCATTTTGGTAAAAATGAACACTTCGTTGTTGTCGTTTACAACGTCAATGCATGCAATTTCACCTGTCTTAGGAGTTATTTTCATTGCTTTAACCCCTTTTGCACCCCTATGAACTTTTCTATAGTTTGTAATCAAGGTTCTTTTTCCGAATCCCTTGGTGCTAATGGTTAGCAGATAATCACTTTCCTTAACTACCTTCACTGCTACCACGTAATCCTCTTTGGATACAGTTATACCTTTGACTCCACGTGCACTTCTCCCCATTGCCCTCAGTGTATTTATAGCAAACCTTACAGCCATTCCTTTCCGTGTTACCATCATTACATCTAAATCTTCATTTTTGTTATAGGGTATAACATATACTAGTTCATCATTTTCTTCGAGGGTTATTGCCTTGATGCCATTAGACCTTATATTGACAAACATTTCCAATTTTGTAACCTTTGCCAACCCTTTTTTGGTTGCAAACAATAGGTTTATGTTAGGGTCATGGGTAGCAGGCAATGCTACCGCAGACCTTATTTGTTCGTTTGGCTGCAAAGTTGGAAGCAGCTGGATAATCGGTTTTCCCCTTGCCTGCTTGGAACTTTCAGGGATTTCAAAACATCGTATTTTATAAACTTTGCCTAAGCTTGAAAATAAAAGGATATAATCGTGGCTATATGCTGTTAATGTAATTACAATGTTGTCTTCTACCTTGCTATCCATTACGCTTGTGCCTTGGCCACCTCTATGTTGTGTTTTATACATCACAAGAGAATTCCTTTTGATGTAGTTTTTTTCGGTAATGAATATCATGTTTTTTACGTTGGGGATTAGGTCTTCATCCTTTTGCTCTATTTGGCTTTCTATTATTTCAGTCCTCCTTTCATCACCGTATTTATCAGCTAGCTCTTTCAATTCCTTCTTTATAACATTTTTTTGCTCTACCTCGCTTGCAATGATTTTTTCTAGCATTGAGGATTCCTTTAGCAATTCCTCTTTTTCATTTATTATGGAACCAACCTCTAAGCCTGTTAATCTTTGCAGTTTCATATCTAGTATAGCTTTTACTTGTGGGTCATTGAGAGAGTATTTAGATTTTATTTTGTTGAAAGCTTCTTCTGTATCATTAGACCCCTTTATAAGAGAGATTATATCATCAATATTTTGTATTGCAATTAAAAGCCCTTCTAGAATGTTCAAACGCTCTTTGTCTTTCATTAAGGTGTATTGGTACCTCCTCACAATAACCTTTATTCTATGTTTTATATAAAGATCAAAAAGGTCAAACATGGATAGCAACCTTGGGCGGTTGTCTACAAGTGCAACATTGTTTACCCCTATGACAGATTCCATCCTTGTATGCTTATATAACTGGTTTTTAACCACTTCTGGATTTGCATTTTTTTTCAATTCTAAAATAATATTTATGCCATCTCTATCAGATTCATCCCTTATGTCTTGAACATCATTGACTTTTCCATTTTTTATCGCTTCAACAATGCTTTCAATTAACTTGCTTTTATCTACCATGTAAGGTATCTCTTTTACTGCTAGAATTGTTTTTTCTTTAACTTTTTTTTCTTCTGTTTTAGCCCTTATGGTTATGCTGCCTTTGCCTGTTACGTAATAATTTTTAATTCCTTGGCTACCATATATAATACCACCAGTTGGAAAATCAGGGCCTTTCAGTATTTCCATTAGTTCATTTACACTCATGTTGGGATTGTCTATGTATGATAAAATTGCATTGACAACTTCAACCATGTTATGTGGCACCATCATGGTTGCCATTGCAACTGCTATACCTGATGATCCATTTAAGATCAAGTTAGGCGCTTTCGATGGCAAATATAATGGTTCCTTCATTGTACTATCAAAGTTATCAACCCATTCTACAGTATCTTTATCTAAATCTTCTAAAATTTCCTCTGCATATTTAGTCAATCTAGCTTCGGTATACCTCATTGCTGCAGGGCTATCTCCATCTATGGATCCAAAGTTTCCTTGCCCTTCTATTAGGGGATACCTCATGTTAAAGGGTTGCCCCATTCTCACCAGTGCATCATAGATTGCTATATCTCCATGTGGATGGTATTTACCTAAAACTTCCCCAACAGTCCTGGCAGACTTCTTATAAGCCTTGTCATGGGTAATATTGCTTTCATACATTGTATAAAGGATCCTTCTTTGAACAGGTTTAAGGCCGTCAAGCACACTAGGAAGAGCCCTCCCTATAATTACACTCATTGCATAATTTATATACGAATATTTCATTTCCTTTTCAATCGATTGTACTTTTATTTCTTCTCCACTAGATTCTATTTTTCCAGAGTCCATTTGATTCACCATGTAATTGGTTGTATATTACCTTTAATCATTACCTGCTTTTTAAGTTTATCTTAACATTAAACATCATAATATACAGTAATATGCAGGATTATTATTTCTATCAGTAGTGTTAATTTTCATCCTTAGAAGTCATCTCACTAATACATAGATTTTTAAACTTATGTGATATAGCCAATGCCTTTACAAACTTTTCTAAAGAGGTTTTTTGTTGCATAGTTTGTAGGTTGATGCCTTAGAATTATTCTTTTTCTTTTTACCATCCTGTTATTTATTTAAGGTTATTGGGTTTTTTCACCTTATGAAACAGGTAATATTTGGCAACGCCGTATATTACGGCATATCTTCTTATGATTTCAACCCATGCGTATATAAGGTAAGGGTATTTTTTACGAAGCTTGAACGCTTTTATTTCTAGATAACAAAATATTCCTGCGTAGATTACTACACCCAATATCAAAAATATAATGCCTAGGGCATAGAATGCCATTGGCGCTGAAAGCAATAAAAGTATTGGTGCTATAATATAGGGCAGAATATTGTAATATGTAGATTCATAAGAAGAGGAATACCTGGAATATATTACTACCCCTTCCATGGCATACCTAGACTGCTTTTTCCACAAACGCTTTAATGTTACGTCAGAGTAATCGTGGTATACAATTGCTTCTTTTATATAAACCCCTTTCCACCCATTAAGTATAGCCCTATTAGCAAAGTCGTGGTCTTCACCACTCGAGATTGTTTCATCTAAATATCCTACACTATCAAAAACTTTTTTTCTCCATAAAGAATTTCCCATCGGAAGTTTTTCGGGGCTTTGTGCAGCTTTTGTATCATAAAACCAATCTAAATAGGAACTATAATACAAAGCGGTAAGTGTATATTTTTTATCTGGCAAAATAGGAGTGGGTCCGGCAACAAATCCTATTTTATCATCTTTTGAAATTCCTTCTAGTAGGCAATGCAGCCATTTTTGGGATGGGAATTCATCTGCGTCTATAAAGGAGATAAACTCACCCTTTGCAGATTTAATCGCAATGTTTCTGCTTTTTGCAACATTGCCTTTCGCATTGAGTGGAACTACATTGGGATATTTTTTGGATAAATTTAATGCCATTTCCCATGTGCCATCTTTTGATCCACCATCAGCAATTAAAATTTCAATGTTAAGGTCGCTGTAATAAGCTTCAAGCGTATCTACAAGGTTATTGATCCTTTTGTCGTTTAAAACAGTGATTATAATAGAAATTGATTTTTCAGCCATAACATTAATGCTATAGCAAACACCTTTAAAAATTTATGTAATTTTCTAATATTGAAATTTACACCAATGTTTTTTGCTGAAAAGAGGCGTTTGGCCTAGAGGCAATATAATTCTTTAGGGTTTCATCTGTCTCAACCATATTGATCACATTTGGCTTTGGTACCCAGAGGTCTATTTCCTTGATCCTGCCTTTTCTTCCGTAATACCTTAGCTGTGTATTAATCAACCCCAATGTAGAGAGGTCATTGATAAGGTCGTTTATCCTTCTAGGGGACAGTGGAGTCATGTCCATTTTTAAAGTTGTGCTTATGTAAAATTCTATTACATCAGGAGTTTTTACGATCTTTGAATTGGTTTTTTCCATTACTTTAACAATGCTATACATTATAAGCTTCTGGTGCAATGGCAATCCATTGAGGATTTGTTCAATATAATCAGATTCTATTGTTTTTTTTGCTGTGTATACATCTTCTACTTCTACTTTGCTTTTTCCATTTCTTTCTGCAATCTGTGTAGCCATTCTCAATAAATTAAGGGCACGCCTAGCATCCCCGTGTTCGTGTGCACCTATAGCGGCACATACAGAGATTACATTTTCATCTAGAGACCCTTCTTCAAAGGCTATTTTTGCCCTATCAGTTAATATTGTAACTAATTGGGGGGCGTTGTATGGTGCAAAAGTGATTTTTTCATCGTTCAACCTGCTTTTTACCCTTTCATCAACGATGATCGAGGGCAAATTAACATCGTTTGTTATGCCTATAATGTTCACCCTATAGTTTGGGCTTTCATTGGATAAATTTATTAGAGTGTAGAGAGGGCTGTCCCCAATGCGATGTATCATTTTGTCAATTTCATCGAGTATAATTATAAGGCTTTCATTTCTTTTTTTTAATAATTCCTTGAATTTTTCGATTACTTTATCAAATGCCCATCCTGATGGGGGAATGTGTATGCCAGTATTACCCTCCAATTTACTAGACAATGAAGTAAATAAACTCATAATATTGTCAATCTCGGAGCAATTAATGTATTGTACATTCAATGCCCTACCTTCCTTTTTGCTTTTTTCTTGTATGTTGGAACAAACTTTTTTGACTACAACTGTTTTTCCAGTACCAGTTTTACCCATGACAATAATGTTCGACGTTGGATTATTGAATATTATTGGATAAAGTATTCTTTCGATCTTTTTGATTTCTTCTTCTCTATAAGGTAGCTTATCAGGTATATAAGATTCTAAAAACACAGACATGTTTTTGCCTATGACTTTATATATATCTGAATCTGCCATTTCTCCCATCCCTTTTTATGCATTTTACTTAACAATATATCCGATATTTAAAACATCTTATTACCAAAACCTCCTTTTTTCCCCGTATTTACAATAAATATTAATTGACGTGGATAATATGGTTTTAAGTTTATAATAAAGTATTGCATCGTAAAGGTTTATATTCTTAAAAAAAATAGGAGTTTTATGTCATCGTATATTGTTTCTTTTGTTAGAACCCCATTAGGAAAATTTGGAAAATCACTACAGCCTTTTTCACCCTCTGATTTAGGTGCCCATGTAATTAAAGAATTGTTAAATAAAACAGGCATAGCAGGAAATAATATAGACCTTGTGGTAATGGGCAATATTTTAAAAGGTGGGCATGGCCAAGATCTTTCTAGGCAATCATTGATCAAGGCGGGATTGCCTTTTACTGTTGATGGATACAATGTAGACATGGTATGTTCATCTGGTATGATGAGCATAATAAATGCTTCTCAAATGGTTAATCTTGGAGACGCAGATATCGTTATTGCAGGTGGTATAGAAAGCATGAGCAATTCTAATTTTATAGTTTCTAGTAAAATCAGGTATGGTGTAAAATTTTCTATGAAAGCCGACCTGTTTTTGACTGATTCCATGTATTATGATGGCTTAACAGACCCCATTAATGGTATGGTGATGGGGGAGGAAGCAGATAAAGTTGCTAAAGAACACAACATAAAAAGGGAGGAGCTTGATGAAATTGCATACCTGAGCCATAAAAAAGCGTTTGATGCCCAAGAAAAAGGGTATTTAAAAAAAGAAATAGCTCCAATTACAAGCGGGGAAGTTGTTGTTTACAATGATGAAGGGATACGCCCTACTTTAAAATTAGAGGATTTGTCCAAACTTAAACCAGCTTTTGGGAAGGATGGGCTTCATACAGCAGGTAATTCTTCCCAAATTTCAGATGGGGCTTCAGCTTTATTAATCATGAACGAAAACGGATTGAAAAAAACAGGGTTGAAACCTATTGCAAAAATAATTGGATATTCATGGAAAGGTGTAGAATCATGGCGGTTTACAGAGGCACCAGCTAAATCAATAGACCTTTTGTTACAAAAAACAAAAATTAACAAGAAAGAGATCGATTATATAGAGAACAATGAAGCTTTTGCTGTAAGTAGCATTTTATTAGAAAGAGAAGGCTTTGATAGATCTATTACCAATGTTTTTGGGGGAGCTATTGCTTTGGGGCACCCTATAGGGGCAAGTGGTGCGAGAATAACCGGTACGTTGGTCAATGTGCTTCAAACTAAAGGGGGAAATTTAGGGATTGCTGCCCTATGCCATGGAACTGGAGGGGCGACATCAATTGCAGTTCAACTTACGTAATTTTAAAATCTTTAAAAACCCCTAATTTTGTAAAAGGGTTTGTGCTTTCGCTGGTTCTAAATCTATTGCCCTTAAAAAGTAATTTAAGGCTTTCTTTTTTATTTCATCTAGTTCTTGTTGTGTTGAATCATCGTCTAATCTTGCAATGCTTGTTGAATAGTACTCTATAGCTAGTTCAGATAGGTATAAATGTTTATTCTGTTCATCTATCTTTGCTGCTTCTGTGTATACATGCTCTGCTTCATTTATCATATTGTTTTCAATGTAGAATGCGCCTAGTGATGTATAATACAGCGGTTCCTTTTGATTTAACTCTATTGCTTTTTTGTAATATCCAATTATCTCATTTACGTTTATTTTAGGAATACCTCTTGCCGCTTCTGCCATTCCAAAAAAGGGTTTATCTGAATTTGGATTTAGTTCTGAAGCTTTTTTATAGTGCTTTAAGGATTCCTTGTAATTGTACTGTTCTAAATATTTATCACCTAAGGACAGCTCTTTTTCCCAATCGTTTACTGCCATTTGATTTCACCTTATTTCCCGATTATTCGTTTTTTACTTTTGTCAAATAAAGAGGTTTTACTATCTAAAGAATGCGGTGGTGACTTGGGGGAAGTGCTTCTAAATCCACAACTTCTGCAATATCCAATACCAGAAGAATCAATAACATAATCTGTACTTCCACATACAGGGCAAGACATTTCTTTATCTTTTGGCTTTTGTTGGTCTTTTTGTATACGCTGTGTAGGCTGTGGAATAGCATATTGCTGTGTAGATTGCTGTGGGGATTCTTGAATTGGGGATGAAGCTGCCTTTGCCCATGCTTCTTTAATAGCTTCTTCAGCCATTTCCTCATCTTCTTTTGATGAATACAAGCTTCTTTTTTGTATATTTTTGCTTAAAATTTCTTTTGCCCCTGCTAATAAATTTATGGCCTCGTACTCACTAGGAGCTTTTGCTGCCTGATCTTTTAGTTGCTGTGCAGAAGATAATACATCTTGGGAAATTCCTATTGAAATTGCCTTTTCTTGCAACTTTTGCACTTCTGTGAAAAGTTCCATTAATTCCTTGTCATAATCGTTTGTTTCTTTTTTTTCTTGAACATTTTCTTGAATATTTTCCCTGGCAGGAATTTCTTCATGCACTTCTATTTTTGGTGGTTGCTCTTGCACTACAGGTTTAGGCCTAGGTAAATTCAGTTTTGGTTCTTTTATATCTTTTTCTTCATTTTTGGATGATATGCCTTGATTAATTTTGGGGATTTCTTGCTCACGAATTGAAAGCTCTTTCTCCCTTTCTAACAAAGATTTTCTTTTCTGTATAAGATCTTCTTCTTGCTTTAATAATTCAGCTTCTTTTTGGTTGAACTTTTCTTTAAGGGATTTAAGTTGCGCTTCTAATTGTAGTAATTCGTTTTCTTTTGATGAATAAGCTTGGTCTTTTTTATTTAACTCTTCTTGCATTTGGATAATTCTTTGCTTTTGATCCTCAAGTTCTTTCTCCATTTTTTTAAGAGATATTTCTTTGTCAAACAATTCTTTTTCTTTTGAAGTTAATGCATTTTCCTTGTCATTTAGTTCCTTCTCTTTTTTAATGATATTATTTTCACGTTCCTCTAAATATTTTTCACCTTCTTGTAGCCTATGCTCTATATCCTCGTTTTCCTTTATTTTCTGTTGTATTTTGTTTTTCTCATTTTGTAGATCCGTTAACGATTTCTCAAAAAAGGATTGTTTCTCATATACAGTAGAAATGAAATTTTTCATTTCATTTATTTGTAAATTGAACTGGTTTTGTAGTTCCTCAAATCTATCTAAATAGCTTTTGCTTTTAGATTCTTCTGAGGATTGTTGTGAATCGGCCATTATATATCCCTCTACAAAAACATTACAACATAATCTTACTTAAATTTTTGGTAGTTTCCTATGATTATATTGTAGATAATAGATTATTATAAAATAATTTTTTCATACAATTCTAATTGTCACAAAAAACACAATAGAAAAGATGAACTATGACATACCTGAGATTCTGAAAAAAGTGCCAATTCTAACATAACAACAATAACAAAGATTATCCTTGGTCATGTCCCTGTATTGAACCCTTTATGAGGATAAAAGAGAATACATTACAAAACTAAGAGGTAGAAATGTACTGTGTAGTGGTCAATCCTTAAAGCCTACTTGCTAGTATTAATGGATCTGACGCCTCCTCATCCCTGAAGGATTTGAGGTTCCTGATTCATAGAGTGGCAACTCGTAGGCTCCTTTTTGAGAGTTCCGCAGGAGTGTATTTTGTTTGAAGAAAGACCTGAATGCCTTATCCAGTTCCACTTAGGGAATGATGGATCTGTGAATTGATTTCATTCAACCATATTATTTCCCTCTTCAACGCTGTGGGCATCCTCATTGCATCGAAGGCAGAAAGGCCCTTCTTTTTATCGTTCTTGTGTTCAGCATAATATTTGTTTTTAACCTCAAGGAAATGATTCCATACAAACCTGCAAGGCACGAAGTGCTTTTCCAGAAATATTTTCTGATTCTCATCTGGATACATTCTCACTTTGAGTGTCTTGGCCATTATGCCCTACAATTGATGTTAATAAACATTTATCAATGCATCTCCCCTCTAAAGATTGGAGCTTTTTTGCTCATATTTTTGTAAATATTTAGTCTATCGTATTCAACCTAATTGATAAATTCCTGCATAGAATGAAACAAAAATTTAATATTGTTAATCGTAATAAGAATTTTATGGTACAAGTAAGCGTTATAATGGGAAGTAAAAGCGATTACGAAAGTATGAAAGAAGCGATAGATATTTTAAAGGAGTTTGGGGTTTCATATGAAGCCAAAATTGTTTCTGCTCATCGAACCCCCGATTATGCTTTTCAATATGCTAAGGATGCTGAAAAAAACGGAATAAAAGTTATAATCGCAGCTGCTGGTGGTGCTGCACACTTAGCAGGGGTTGTGGCTGCTTTAACCCCTTTGCCAGTTATAGGAGTGCCCATGCCATCCAAACATTTAAACGGAATAGATTCGTTGCTGTCTATTGTACAAATGCCACCTGGAATTCCTGTAGGTACAGTATCAATAGGTGGTGCTAAAAATGCTGCCTTATTGGCATTGAGGATTCTATCATTATCAGACAATAAAATCATGGAGTCAATGAAAGCCTTTATGGACAGGCAAACAAAAAAAGTGCTTGAGGAAAAATTATAATTAAATTTTAAAATGAAAATGAGCCAATACAACGTGGAAAGGGAATAGTATCTTCAATATTTTTTATGCCTGTTATATATCTAGTAAGCCTTTCTACACCTATGCCAAACCCAGCAGAACGCGGCAATCCTTTTTTGGCTAATTCAAGGTAATAAGCAAATTGCTGAACGTTTTGCCCCTTTTTCTTTATCCTTTCAATTATGCGTTCGTATTGATATTCCCTTTCACCGCCAGATATTGCTTCCCCGTATCCTTCAGGATAATACATATCCATATCAACAAGGAGGTTTTCTTTTTCCTCACTTTCTCTATCATAAAATTCCCTATCGTATAAAGGGATATCAACTAACCAAAATGGATCTTTTTCTTCTTTGGAAAGTTGCATATCAAACCCATCTCCAAGTTTTTTTCGGTATTCACTGTAATCAAATTTTTTAAATGGTTTATTCGGCAGTGAAATTTTTCTGTGAAAATATTCCAAATCTTCTATGGCACGTTCTGTTACTTTTTTTAGTACGTATATGTACATATCTTCTGCTAAATTCATTACATATTCTCTTGAGGCATTCTTTATTTCAATATCCACTTGGGTGAATTCAGCTAAATGCCTGCCTGTGCTTTTTCTATCAAGAGGTTCCAATCTTACATTTGGTGAAAAAATAAACACCTTATCATATGAAAGCAAAGCGATTTGCTTATGGAATATCATGCTTTGTGTTATACCATAATTGTATCCATAGTAATCTACATGCGTTTTATATACTGGATGGTTGAGGGGATCTGTAATAGGTGCTATTATTATAGGGGGTATTTCACAAAAGCCCTTTTCTATAAAAAATTCATGCAACGCATGCCTGATTTCACTGTGTACCTTTACCATATGCCTCATATTTTCAGATTTTAGCTTTTCGTATAATTTTTCTAAATGCTCTATATCATTCATAGATCTCACACTTTATTCATTTGCGTATTATTATTTATAATTGATCGATTTTAGTTGATAAAAATGATAATAATAGAAAAAAATATAGGTATAATATTGTTATTATTACAATTATGAAGCAAAAAATTGATAAAATTGACAACAGTTTACTTTATCTACTGGAAGAAGATTCTAGATTATCTGCTACGCGATTAGCTGATAAATTAGGGATTCCAAGAACAACCGTAGTTCATAGATTAAAAAAATTAATTGATAATAAAATCATTAAAAAATTTACTATTGTTAGGAATCATGAAACTTTAGGGGATGATATCATTGCTTTCGTTCTTGTTTCATTTGACAATTCTAAAAAATTAACCCAGAAAAAGGTGGCAAATGCAATTTCATTTGTAGAGGGGGTTGAGGCAGTTTATATTATTTCTGGGGAATATGATATTTTGGTTAAAGTGAGGGCTACAAGCGAGAAAATCATAGGGGATATTGTAGTAGATAAGATACATTCCATTGAAGGAGTATCTAAGACACTTACACTATCATGCTTTTTTACAATAAAAGAATAGGTTTTTATACTGCCTGCAATAAGTGCTCAATGAAATGTTCTTCTGGATATGCACCTTCCATTTCTACTTTATCATTTATAACAACTTTAGGGACTCCTTCTACCATGTATTTTTCTCCCAATTCTGGGAATTCAATTACCTCTATCATTTCTGCTTTTATATTTTCAGATTCAATAGCAAGCTTGTGGGACAATTTTACGGCCAATGGGCAGTATGGGCATGTAGGGGTAACAAATACTTGTATATGTACAGGTGATGTAATTTTAGAGAGGATTTTTTTTGTTTTTTCTGTTAGATCTGTACTGCCCTTTGATATGTTTATTATGCCTTCTATTAATGACATAAATTCATATCCTGAGGGAAGGCCGTAAAAGTGCACACCATATTTTTTGTTAGATGATGCAAGTTTTATAGCAGGTGCTTTGTCTAGGTTAAGTTCTTTTACTTTATCATTATCATCATCAAAGTCATATTCAATTACGCTGATTTTTTCAGGATATATAGATGCTACTTCAAGGCAGATTTCTTTGACTTCGGGGGAATAATTGTTGTTATCCTCTGCACCTTTTTTTTTCTTTGTAACTACGTATATTATAACATTATCTTTCATTGATTCTTTGAAGGTCTTTTTTAACATTTCTTTATCTTTATCTTTGATTAGTCCCATATTAACACCTCGTTTTATAGTGTATAGTATAGATTTGATCATAGATATAAAATTTTAGCATTTATCATGTTATATGAATATATATTATTTTTAAAAAATGCAAAATAAAGGAGGTAAAAAGGATAATATAGTAATAATATGATTTTATTAATGTGTTGCATTGATGTATTGTTTGTTGTGATGTTGAAAAAAGGGGGATTAAGTTGAGCGGGGTTGTTGATAGGTCAGAATATGACCAATTAGTATTGAAAGATAAATTGTTGATTTACTTGGTGAAGAGAGGAAAGGGATATAGGTCTATTAGCAGGGATGAAATTATTAGGGATTTAGGGAGGGATTTTAGGGGATCAACTTACAATGATGTTAGAGCCGTTTTAAATAGCCTTAATACAGAAAAACTAGTCAAAATCAACTATGTTGGAATGGATGATTTTTCAATAGATATAGATAAAAAGGGAATTGATTATGTAAATGAAAAATTTTACAATACCAATTTGATAGATAAAAGCCTTTTAGATAAATTGATGGATGATAAGAATATACATGCCCCTAAAAGTGTACCAGTTGAGGTGGGTTTTTTAAACGAAAATAAGCCTACAAAGGGAGATAATAAAGAGAAAACCGGTTCACAATCGTTGGATGTTTCTTCACTTCAATCTAGTACAGTAGTTAATTCAGTAGTTTCAGAAGTTATGAAAACCCTTTTAGAGAAGGAAAAGGAAATAGAGGAAAAGGATAAGGCACTAAAAGAAAAAGAAAATGAATTAAATGAGAAGTATAAAGAATTTTCAGAAAAATTAAAATTGCTTGAAAACAAAGAGGAAAAAAAGAACATACAGGAGGGAGAAGTTAGTGACTTAGACAAAGTGTTAAATAGTGTAAGAACCGAAGAAAGTTCATACAAAAAACAACTCGATGACCTCAACGCTATGCTTTCAAGCAAAGACAATGACATCAAAGCTTTAATTGATAAAACCAATGCTATCCAAGCAGAACTTGAAGCTAAAATTAAGGAAAACAATGAACTTTTGCAATATAAAAACAAGGTTGATGAACTTATTGCTGAAAAAGATTCTTTGGCTAAACAATTGGCTGATAAGGACAATGAACTGCAAACACTTAAAAACAATTCTATTGAATATAGTGCTATATTAAATGAGAAAGAGGAATTGAATGCGATAAGGGAAGAGCTAAATATCATTAAAAAAGAGATAGAAAATGAAAAAGAACTTAACCTTCAACATGAACTAGACTTATCTGCTAGAGAGGAGGAATTGAGTGAAAATAGAAAACAATTGGCAAAAGAATTTGAAGAATTGAATTCTGAACGTGCTAAACGTGCAGTAATAATTAAAGCAATAGATGAAAAAGAAAAACAATTAGATTCTCTTGAAAAATATTTGAAGAATGAAAGTAAGGCTTTAAACCATGATAGGGAATTGTTTAACATGCTTGTATCCAAGTGGTTGGAAAGAATAGAAAAGCTGGATAATTCCATACATTCCATTCAATCTTCAGGTGAAGAAATTTTGCAAGAAATCAAGAAAAATTTTCAACCTAAATAGATGAAAATACTAAATACACAAATATTTTTCAATGGTTACACTGTTTAATAAACATATTTTATAATAATAGCAGTTTAGACAAAAAACTTTATTAAATAGAGATTTACTCTATCATTTATGGATGAGGAAGAGCAACCATACGAAGAGTACCATACACCTGTAGGTAAATTAGTAATGTTTATTTTAGCTACTTTGTTTTTCCTTGCAGGTTTATCGTTATATATAATATGGGCAGCACTTTACAATGCATGGTTTGATATAGGGTTATACTCAGTATCATTTTCTATGATGTTAATAGGGCTTGTAGAAATGTATATTCACTTTCCTACTAATAAATAAAAGTTTTGAAAATAATATTCAAAAAATTTATTTAATTTGAACAACTTTAGGGTAATAGATGGTGTAGAGATGAAACCGGATGAAATTGAGGGTTATTTTAAAAAATTAGATTCCACCAATATTTTTAAGGGATATTATGTTGTCTCTAGAGATGGTATGCATGTGGCATCTAAATCGTATAATAACATAAATACAGATACATTTAGTGCCATGTCTGCTGTTATACTTGGGGCAGCTGAAACAATATTTAGTATGGTTAAGGATAAAGTGAAAGTAATCGAATTGAAAGGTGTAGATAATATATTTTTTGTTGTTTCTACGGATGATAGGAGCTTGTTTATAGCAGTAAGCAATAGTAAAAAAGAAAAGGAAGCATTGGATCTTCTTTTAAAAACTTTTTCTAAATAAAATAGGGGTTATTATGGGTGAAGTATGGGAAGTTAATAGTGATGGGGAGAAATGTGTGCAAATTTCTATTCCAGAAGACATTTACAATAAAATGAAATCAAGGATTGCTAATACAGGTTTTGAGAATGTTTCTGATTTTGTGACTTTTATTTTACGCACTGTGAGTGAATCTAAGTCTAATGAGCCTTTTAGTGATGAAGACGAAAAAAAGGTTAGAGATCGCCTTAGGTCAATTGGGTATATTGATTAGGTGTCCTAATGAACCTTGTTAACAAAATGGTTAGTGTTGACGACCTTTACTCTAGAAGGGATTATGCACGTACGCTGCCTAAGATAAGGATTAGGACTCAATTGCTTATAGATATGGATAATATAGCCAATGGCGTTTTTAGCCCTTTAACTGGCTTTATGACAGAAGAGGAAGTAAATAGCGTCGTAGAGGATATGTATTTACCTTCTGGTTATCCATGGACTATACCGCTGCCACTTACATTAGACCAAGATCAGTGGAATAGTATAAAAGTGGGAGAAGATTATGTAATGTCTGACTTGGAAGGCAAGAAAGATTATGGGATAATAAAAGTTAGTGATAAGTACATAATGAATTTGGAAAATATTGCCATTAAAGTTTTTAAGACTAGTTCTAAAGAACACTATGGCGTTAGCAGAATGTATGAGTGGGGAAAATATGCCATAGGTGGGGAGATAGAGGTTTTTAATAGATATGTTGATGAATATTCTTCACACATGCTTAGCCCTAGGCAAACAAGAGAGATTTTTAAAAATATGGGATGGCGTACAGTTGTTGCTTTTCAAACAAGGAACGTTCCACATAGAGGACATGAATGGATACAAAAAACAGCCCTTTCCTCAGTAGATGGTTTGTTCATTAATCCTTTGGTAGGTGACAAGAAGAAAGGGGATTACAAAGACCATATTGTATTTGGTTCCTATGAAATATTGGTGAAAAATTATTTCCCTAAAAACACTGTTTTACTTGCCCCTTTGAGGACAATGATGAGGTATGCGGGTCCTAGGGAAGCAATATTTCATGCTTTGATAAGAAAGAATTACGGCTGCACACACTTTATAGTTGGAAGGGACCATGCTGGTGTGGGGAATTATTATGGCCCATATGAGGCACAGGAAATTTTCACATATTTCCCTGATTTGGGCATAACACCAGTATTTTTCAAAGAATTTTACTGGTGCAATAAATGTGATTCAATGGTTACAGACAAAATTTGCCCTCATTCTATAGAGGATAGGATTGTCATTAAGGGTACACTCATAAGGGATTTGATAAACCACAAAGAAGAAGTCAACACCAAAATTATGAGAAAGGAAGTTGCCGAATATTTAATAAAAGAACAGGATATATTCATTTAGTGATTTAAATGAGCAATAAGCTTTTTGTGCTTGGTTTAGATTGCGCAGAACCAAGCCTTGTTTATGAAAAATTCAAATCCGATTTGCCTAACATATCTATGTTGTTTCCTTCTAATGCTAAAAGTTTTATGAAAAGTACTATTCCTCCTATTACCATTCCTGCTTGGCTTTCTATGGCAAGCGGTAAGGACCCTGGAGAGATAGGTTTTTATGGGTTTACTCATAGGAAATTGGGCACATATCCAGGCATAGATCCCAAATCGGAATGGAAAGCAGATGCTAGTAAAGTGGACATCGAAACAATATTTACTTATGCCTCAAGGATGGGCAAAAGGGTTATTAAAGTAGGCTTTCCCCCTTCATACCCTCCAAAACCAATAAGAGGGGAATCTATAGGGTGTTTTTTAACACCAGATTCTAAAAGTGAATATACCTACCCTAGTTCTTTGAAAGGGGAAGTTGAAAAGGTAGTAGGGGATTACATATTTGATGTAAAAGGATTTAGGTCAGAAGATAGAGAAAACACATTAAAACTCCTATATAATATGGCAGAAAAACATTTTGAAGTTGTAAAATATTTGATTAGAAACAAAAAATGGGATCTTTTTTGGTTTGTTGAAATTGGCATAGATAGGCTGCACCATGTATTTTGGAAATACATGGATAAAGATCATCACTTATATGAACCAGGTAATAAATTTGAAAATGCAATGAGGGATTACTACATATTCATTGACCATAAAGTAGGAGAACTAATGGAATTGCTTAAAGAACAACAAACTTCCATTATGATCGTTTCCGACCATGGGGCTAAAAGAATGAAGGGTGCTTTTGCTTTAAACCAATGGTTGGTAGAAAAAGGGTACATTGTGCTTGATGAACCTCCTAAGAGTGATAAACCTGTTACATTGGATAAATTAAAAGTAAATTGGAAAAAAACCACTGCCTGGGGGGCAGGTGGATATTATGGCAGGATTTTCATAAATTTAGAAGGTAGAGAACAATACGGGGTTGTAAAAAAAGACCAGTATGATAACATTTTAGATCAATTGAAGTACGACTTAAACACCATTAAAGATGACCATGGTAACCCATTGAAAAATTTTATTTTTGCACCAAGGGAGATTTACAAACAGGTGAGGGGAGATTACCCAGATTTAATGGCAATATTTGATGACCTTTACTGGAGGTCAGCAGGCACTGTAGGCCATAAAAGCATATACTTAAAAGAGAATGATACTGGACCAGACGATGCTGTGCATGCACAATACGGGATTTTAGGCATTACAGATTATGAAAAGAGGTTAACCCTGCCAAATATTGTTGATATTAAGGATATATATCCTTTGGAAAAAACATTGCTAGGGCTTTGAATTGTTAATTGTTAACAATTCTATTGCTTTTTCTATAGCATTTTTTACGTTTGGCTTGTTCATTATATAGCTATTAACACCATATTTTAGCAATGTCTGTGCAGTAGGAGGGCCTATTGCAATTATTAATTTGGGCAATAAATTAACAGGTTTTTCATATTTCGAAAATATTTTAAAGAACGCATTTACAATCATGCTAGAAGTAAAAATTACCGAATCTATCTTTGTTTCTTTAATTTCTTCGTACATTTTTTTTGAGTTTGTATCGTTTATTTCAGCATGGTATAAATTCAATATTTTCAAATCTGCTTTTTTTCTTAACTTTGTTATTATATCAGGATTGCCATCACTGCTCCTTACAAGCAATATTTTTTTATTTTCCTCTATTATTTCGATGATTCCTTCTGAGGTTTGTTTTTTAGGTATTGTTACATTGTTTAACCCTTCCGCAGTTTTTTCACCTATTGCGATAATCTTCTTTCCATTGATAAAATTTGTGTATTCATTTTCGCTAAAAAAATTTTTGAACGTTAAATATCCAAACTTGCTAGTGAATATTATGTATTGATAAGATTCACTTTTTAGTTTATCAATCTCTTCTTTGTTCACATCAACTACTAGTTTTGTTAATGGCATGTTTATTATCCTAGACCCATTTACATTGTAGGGCTCATTTTTTTCTTCTGGCCTGAATAACAAGATATTATACAATAAAATTCACCACTTTGCCTATTACAATAACTGCAGGGGATTTTATATTATTTTTTTTGGAGATATCTGTTATTGATTTTATTTTTCCTTTCAGGATTTTTTGCTTTTTAGTCGTTCCATTCTGTATTATGCAAAAAGGGGTTTCACTATCCATTCCATTATCAATTAAATGTTTTTTTATGTCGCTGATTTTGCTCACACCCATTAGTATAACAAGCGTGCCTTTGAAAGCAGCCATTGCTTTCCAGTCTGGTTCAGAATTATCTTTAAGATGTGCTGAAACAATCATAACAGAGGAGGATACATTCCTGTGGGTTAAAGGCAATCCTATATTGGTAGGTACACCTATTGCAGAGGTGATTCCAGGGATTACTTCATATCTTATATTTTCCTTTTTCATGAATTCTATTTCTTCCCCACCCCTTCCAAATAAAAAGGGATCGCCTCCTTTTAACCTTGATACATTCATTCCTTCGCTGTAATATTTTTTTATTAATTTATGTATATTTTCTTGCATAGCATCAGTATCTTTTCCTTTGATTTTTCCAACATTAATTTTTTTTATATTTTTGGGTATTTTCTTTATAAGGGTTGTACTTACTAAATTATCGTATAGGACAACATCTGATTTTTCTAGTACATTCATTCCTTTTAGGGTTATTAATGTATGATCTCCAGGGCCGGCACCTATAAGATAAACTTTATTCATAGTACCACCTTTCAAAGTGCTTTAAAAGCTCCTTTTTTTCTCTTAAATCTAATAATTGCCAAAAATCACTTCTTTCATTGCCTTTCACAACTGCCGAATGAAATAATATTTTATTTCCTGCATACCTTGCAAGTATCCCAATAGATGAATGGCATCCCGCATTAATAGCCTTTAAGGCATCTCTTTCTATGGATGTTAATACGAAAGATTTTTCATCGTTTATATTTTTTGAGATATAATTAAAAGTGTTCTTTCTAGAAACTATAGCTATTGCACCTTGGTTAGCCTGGGGAATGAATATATCTGGATTTAACATTTCTCCTTTAAGATTTAACCCCAATCTGGATATTCCAGCATACGCTAGCACAATTCCATCTATTTGCCCATTTCTTAGTTTTTCAATTCTTGTATCTATGTTTCCCCTTATATCTATGAGTTCAATATCGTTTCTAAAAAGTTTTAAAAAATTTCTCCTTCTTTCACTTGAGGTTCCTACTTTAGAACCTTTTGGCAAAGTATCCAAAGTATATCGGCTATAAAAAAAATCTTCTACTGGACCACGTTCAAGCACTGCTGAAATTTCCAATTCAGGTTCAATTTCTGTTGGCAGGTCTTTCATAGAATGGACTGCAAGATCTATATTATCATTGAGCAAGTTTTCGTTTATTTTTTTGGTAAATATTCCATATTCTTTAGACATTCTTAAGGGTGTTGTTGTAGTATCGCCCTTACTCGAAATTTTTATTATTTCTGTTTTAATCCCCAATTTTTCAATTTTTTGTGCTACTAAGTTGGCTTGGTATAATGCTAGCATGCTTCCTCTAGTGCCAATCCTTATTTTTTTATAAGGTTTCATATATTACCTGCCCTGTATATTCTATTTCTTTATTGGTATGGCTGAAACTTAAAAATAATGTTTCGTATTGTGATGGGGGAATATATATCCCTTTTTTTAATAATTTTTGGAAAAATTGGTAATATTTGTTGGCATCAGAGGTTAAAGCGCTAGGATAATCCTTAACTTTATTAGTAGTAAAAAATATTTGAAACATGCTTACTATGCCGTTGAAGGATATCTTTATTTTTTTATCATGAGATGCATCGCCTATGTATTTTATAAGTATGTTTAGTTTTTTTTCTAATTCTTTATAATCTAAATTTTTAAGTTTTTTCAAAGTTGCAATTCCTGCTGCAATAGAGAGAGGATTTCCTGAATACGTTCCAGCTTGATAAACCTTTCCACTAGGTGCTATGTTTTTCATTATTTCTTCCTTGCCTCCAAATACTGCCAATGGCAATCCACCCCCTACAATTTTCCCTAGTATTGTTATATCTGGGGATATATCAAAATATTTACTAGCTGTACCATAATGGAATCTAAATCCGGTTATAACTTCATCAAATATTAACAAAGATTTATATTTTTCAGTTATGTTTTTTAACTCATTCAAAAAATTTTTTTCCGGTATAATTACACCAACATTGCCCAATACAGGTTCTACTATAACTGCGGCGATGTTTTTACCTTCCTTGCTAAAAACTTCTTTTATTCCCTTAATGTCGTTGTAATTAGCAACAAGTGTATTCTCTGCAACCTCTTTAGGTATTCCTGGAGAAGAGGGAATGCCAATTGCTCCACTTCCAGGGGATATAAGGACTGAATCATGTGATCCATGGAATCCACCATATAGTTTCAAAATTTTATTCCTTTTTGTGTATGCCCGGGCTAACCTTATTGCATGCATTGTAGCTTCTGTACCAGAACTAGTAAACCGCATCATTTCCATGCCTGTTGCACCTTTTAGCATATTTCCGTAAATTATTTCCAGTTCTGTTGGTGCACCATATATCCAACCATTTTCCAACTGCTTTTTAATTTCCTTTTTTATATCTTTATCTGAATGCCCTAGTATAAGTGGGCCATATGCTAGGCAATAATCAATGTAGCTTTTATCATCTACATCATATATCCTTGACCCTTTTCCTTTTTTTATGAATATAGGATATGGCTTGTAATATCTCACCGGAGAATTAACACCACCAGGGAATATATTTAAAGATTCACGGAATAATTTTTCAGATTTCATGAATGATGCATAATTTATAAAATATATAAATCATTTTGAGTTAAGTGCAGTTTATACTGCACAATAACTTTGTGAGATAATTTTGTAGACATGGGGGAAGATGCAAAACGATGAGCGTTATCGATGTTCACAATGCAAATGTATTTGAGTTAGATGGCATGCAAATTCCTCATCATTGTATTTGATAAATCATTATATTGTTGTGACAAAGCGATTGTTGAAGTTAGAGAGGTTCTATTCATGTATGTATTATGAATCCAACAAAAGGTTTTCAAGCTTTAGCGGATGGATGGCTCGCTTTACGGCTATGAAAATATAAAAGTAGAAAGGCCATGCACAGCATCTAAAATTGGCTTATAAATTCTTATATATTGTTTATTGCATTGATTAGCTTGTTATGATAGCATATAATCAACTCCTGTTTAAGGCAGGGACTGTGAGCAAGAATATAGATGAAGAACGGTTTAAATATGAATCTAATCCTGAACTTTTAAGGTATACAAGAAATAATTTGGCAGTCCTTTTTTGGAATCTAACTGCCCAATGTAATTTGAACTGCATTCATTGCTATGCAAGTGCCGAACATAAAAAAACCCCTGGAGAATTAACAACTGAGCAGATTTTATCTACTTCAGATGATCTTGCAAATATGCACTTGCCTGTTGTAATTTTATCTGGCGGAGAACCTACTTTGCATCAAGACATATATGAGATTTCTAAATACCTCGATTCAAAAGGGATAAGGGTTACACTTTCTTCTAATGGCACCACAATAACAGAGAACGTTGCAAATAAACTTGCAGAAAGTGGTGTTAAGTATGTAGGCATAAGCTTAGATGGATATGGGGATAGCAACGATTTTTTTAGAGGAATGAAAGGGGCTTTTGATAAAGCATTACAAGGTTTAAAAAATGTAAAAAAAAGTGGAATGATGAGTGGAATTAGATTTACTGTAACAAAATACAACCTTAATGACCTACCCAAAGTTTTTGATTTAGGATTAGAACTAGGAATAGATAGGTTTTGCTTGTACCATTTGGTGCCTGCTGGGAGGTCAGAGAAAGAACAGGATATTACCAATGTAGAGAGGAGGAAAGTTATAGACTATTTAATAGATAAAACATTTGAAATCCACGATAAAAAAATAGAGATGGAAATTTTAAGTGTTGATAATCCAACGGATGGTGTATATTTATTACTTAAATTGATAAGGGATAAAGATCCTCGAGCTAAAGAAGTTTATAAACTTTTGAAAAGGAGGGGAGGGGATAATTCTGGGATAAAAGCAGGCAATATTGATCCATGGGGCAATGTGCACCCTAACCAGTTTTGGTGGGACTATTCTTTAGGGAATGTAAAAACCCAAAAATTCAGTGAGATATGGAACAATGAAAGAGGGGATATATATAGCTTGAGGCATGACAAGCCCAAGCTTTTAAAGGATAAATGCCAGAGATGCAATTTTAAAGAGATTTGCGGTGGGTTTAGGCTGCGTTCTTTGAGATACAATGGAGATATTTGGTCCCCTGACCCAGATTGCTATCTTACAGAGGAGGAAATAAAAATGGATGTTCCTGGGGTATAATAATGGATTTCAATGAATCCCCAATAATAATGTTCATTGAAGTAACAAAAGCGTGCTTGTTGTCTTGTAAGCATTGCAGGGCTAATGCGATTCATAAAAGAGACCCTAGGGAATTAACCCTAGAAGATTTTGAAAAACTAGCAAAAGACGTTTCTGAATTCAATCCAAAACCCATGATAATAATTACAGGTGGAGACCCTTTAATGCGCCATGATTTATTTGATATTATTGATCTTTTTAATGAACACAATCTTAATGTATCCATTTCTTTTAGCGGAACCAAACTTGCTACTAAAGATGCCCTTGAACAAATGATGGGTAAAGTAAAAAATGTTGCCATTAGCATCGATGGGAGCAATGCAAGGATACATGACGATTTTAGAAAAGTCCAAGGGACTTTTGATACTTCCATGGGCATTCTGGAATACCTTTCAGGAAAGGTTAGTTTGCAAATAAATACAACAGTAGGGAGGCACAACATTCAAGATTTCCCAAACATATTGGATTTGGTAAAAGAATACAAAATAAGAACGTGGGATTTGTTTTTCATAGTTCCTACTGGAAGGGCAACTTCTGAGTTATCTTTAACGAAGGAGGAAGTTATGGATACGATGAAATTTTTATATTACGTGCAAACCTCAAGTGATTTTAGGATAAAAGTTACAGAGGCACCCTTCTACAACCGCATGAAGTTAGAAGGCCCTGATAATATCAACACACCTCTTTTCAATAACCTTGTTAATAATAGTAAAATAAATTTTGAAAAAAAGAAACTACCTGTTACTAGAGACAAGAACAATTTGGGCGTTACAGATGGGAGAGGGACTGTTTTTGTTTCACATATTGGGGATATCCAACCAACAGGATTTTTGCCCCTTACAACTGGAAACGTGAAAACTGATAGCATTGTAGAGGTTTATAGAGAATCCAAACTTTTTAGGGATTTGAAAGACCCTTCAAAGCTTTTAGGGTATTGTGGCAATTGTGCATACAAAGAGGTTTGTGGGGGTTCAAGAGCAAGGGCTTATGCAGTTTATGGCAATTACATGGCAGAAGACCCTGCATGCCCTTACGGGGGAAAATGATTTTTATGGATGACTTGGATGTTAAAATATTGATGTATATACAGGATAATTTTCCTATTGAAGAAGACCCATATTCTAAGATTGCAGAGGATTTGAAGATTGATAAAGAGGTATTGATAGAGCGCATTAAATATTTGTATAAAAATAAATACATAATAAAAATAATTCCCAAATTTACAGAGAGTTATTATAGCAACCACTCACGGGTTTTGGTAGGAATGAGGGTAGACCCTTCTAGTATTATGGATGTTGCCCAGGTTATTAATGGCTATGATAATATTTCTCATAATTACGAACGAGACCATTATTTCAACATATGGTTTACTGTAATTTCAGAGGATTTGGAGGAAATTAAAAAGATCGTTGATGAAATATCCAACCATAAAGGAGTTATTGATTATGTTGTATTGCCCTCTAAGAAATTGTTGAAATTAGATACAGAATTCGAGGTAAAAATATGATTGAGATTAATAAATTAAAAAAAGGGATTGAACTCAATGATGACCCATATGGAGAATTTGCAAAAAATTTGAATATGGATAGAAAAACATTTATAGAATATTTAAATAATATGAAAAATACTGGCAAAATATTGAAAATGAGGGCCTTGCTTAGCCATGGCAAATTGGGATATAAAGTTAATGCAATGATTGCCATGAAAGATGTGCCCAATGTAGATTTTTTTGTAAATATGCCTAATATTTCGCATTTTTATATAAGAGAGCCCAATGAAAAATTCCCTTATAGTTTTTATGCAATGGCCCATTTTAGAAATGAAGAGGAATTGAAAAAATTTTCATGCATGCTAGAGGATATGCATATTGCATATGAGGTTTTGCGCACTATAAGGAATTTGAAGAGGATAGAAACATGACATTCTGTCCAATAGTTATCAACCTGGAAAAAGTAAAAATAACGATATTTGGGGGAGGGGAAGTAGCCAGTAGGAAGGTAAAAAATTTATTGGGAAGTAATATAACAATCGTTGCGGAAAAGGTAATTGAAGAAATAGAAAGTTTGGAATCTATTACCATTGTTAGAAAGAGGATAGAACAAGAAAGTGATGTAATAGATTATATAAATGATTCAGATTTTGTAATAATTGCAACAAACGATTCTAAAATAAACACTATGATAAAAAACGTTTGTAAAAAGAAGAATAAAATTTATAATTCTGTAGATGACAAGGATAGCAAGGTGATATTTCCTGCTTTTATTTATGATGGTGATTTAATAATTGCTGTTTCAACTTCAGGAAAAGCTCCAGCCCTTGCTTCATATATAAAAGAGGACGTCATGCAACATGTTAATAAATATACCAAAGCAATAAATATTATAGAAAAAATAAGAAAAAACATAGGGCATGGAGAGGAAAGGCGTAAGAGGTTTTTTCGTATGCTTTTTAAAGATGGTAAATTTTGGGAGTTGGTTGATAACGATGAGGAATGTATGGAATATGCTATAAGCAAATGGAGGGATTATGCAGATCATTAACTTACAAGCTACATACAAAAATATGGATTTTTTAGAGTTGGAGAGATGGAATTCTTTAAATGAACGTGATATTACTGGTTTCCTTAAATTGTATGCCAATGAGTTTGCCATTTTAAAAACTTGCAATAGATTTGAAATTTACCTCGTTTGCAGCGACGAAATTGCAGAGAAATTGTCAGAATATTTGTTATCCTTAGGGCCTAAAGCTGAAATAGCCTACAATAGAGATGCCATAATACATCTCATGAGGGTTTCTGCAGGCTTAGATTCTATGATTCCTGGGGAGCATGATATACAAAGGCAGGTAAAAGAAGCATTAAATAACGCGTTGAAGAATAAAATTTCTGGAAAAGTGTTAAATTACGTTTTTATGTACGCCTTGAATGTTTCTAAAGAAGTAAGAACTAACACAAAGATCAGCAATGGTGTAATTTCAATACCTCAAACTTCTGTAAGGATTTTAAATGAAATTAAAAAAGAGGGAAAGGTTGCAATATTAGGCACTGGGAGAGTTGCGCATTCATTGCTAAAATATTTAGACGGACAGTATGATATAACAGTTTTTGGCCGGTCTATGGATAAATTGGAGGATATTTCTAATAATTTTCATGTGAAAACAAAACCATGGAGCCATTTAGAAGAGGTTAACAACTTTGATGTCCTATTTTCTGCTTTGAAGGTTAATGGATATGTTTTAAATAAGGAAGATTTAAAAGCCAATAAACCAGAAATAATAATTGATTTAGGGAATCCTAGGAATGTTGAACCAAGCAGTAATAGGTATTATATAGATTTAGGATACCTGAAAACCTATGTAGAAAAAAACCTAAACAATAGAAAAAAAGAAATGGATAAAGCCATGAAAATAATAAACGAAAGGGTAAATGAGATTGAACATAAAATATTCAATGAACGCATAGAGAGGGTTATTTCAAGCATATACCAAAAAGCAGAAAACATAAAAAAGGAGGAAATTGAAGAATTATTTAAAATTATAGGGGATTATCATAAAGAGGAAATAGAGCTTTTTGCCAATTCTATGGTAAAAAAGTTGCTTAATAATATTGTGAAAAATTTACACGATGATAAATATGATGAAGATACAATAAAAATCATTGAAAAAATTTTCAGGTGAGTGTCATGTATCCTATAACGAGAATGAGGAGGCTAAGGTACAACCAGGCTTTGAGAGGCCTAGTAGAGGAAACTGAAGTAGGGGTGGATGATCTAGTATACCCTATATTTATAGATGAAAATATACATGAAAAAAAAGCAATAGAATCTATGCCAGGTATATACAGGTTGCCTTTAGAGAATGTTTTGGATGAAGTTCGAGAAGTTGAATCTTTGGGGATTAAAGCGATACTGCTATTTGGAATACCAAAGCATAAAGATGAATTAGGAAGTGCTTCCTACGACGATAATGGAATTATCCAAAAGGCTGTGAAACTGATCAAAAAAGAAACAAAGCTGCTTGTTATTGCAGATTTGTGCTTATGTGAATATACTAGCCATGGGCATTGTGGGATTGTAAAAGATGGCTGTATACTTAATGATGAAACACTTGGACAATACCAGAAAATAGCAGTTAGTTATGCAAAAAGTGGTGTTGAGGTTATTGCGCCTAGTGGTATGATGGACGGACAAGTTAAGGCTATAAGAGAAGCCCTTGATGCAAATCATTTTGATAAAATTCCCATTTTGGCATATAGTGCCAAGTTTCAATCTTCTTTGTATTCACCTTTTAGGGATGCGGCTGAATCCATGCCACAATTCGGGGATAGAAAAACATACCAAATGAATTACGCAAATGCACGTGAAGCTATGCGTGAGATCAAACTAGATATAGAGGAAGGGGCAGATATTATAATGATAAAACCAGCAATGATGTATTTGGATATCATACGTATGGCAAAAGAAAAATTTGACCTTCCTATAGCAGCTTATAATGTGAGTGGAGAATATTCCATGGTGAAAGCAGCTAGCTTAAAAGGATACATAGATGAACGTTCTGTAGTAAAAGAGGTTTTGACTTCTATTAAAAGGGCAGGTGCAGATATAATAATAACGTATCATGCAAAGGATTTTGCAAAAAACTTTTCAAATTAGCAATGTAACGTAACAATGCAACATTCTCCCAAAGGATCAGTTAGCCATAATTGGCATCAAATTTATTTTGTTTGTTTTTGGTGAATATTATTAGATCATTCATAAGATTTTTCTGTGAGTTTTTTCACATAATCTTTTGCATCTATTTCTTTAGAGGGATTTATAATGTAACATATCATTGCCCCCATGAACATTCTTAACTTTAGAATTAAATCTTCATTTACATCTGAAAAAACTTTTTTGGATATTTCTTTCAATCCATTGTAACATAGGTTTTTTACTACTTGGCCAATTTCATCATATTGGGACATATAAGACAGTGTAGAAAGGAATAGATTTTTGTATATAGGATCAGAGTATTTTTTTATGAAATTATTTCCGAGTTCAACTAGTGCATTTTTTCCAGTTTTGTTGCTTTTTATGCATCCATCATATAAATCAGTTGGCAAGCACTTTATAGCCACTTCAAGTATAAGTTCGTCTTTTGTCCTAAAATACCAAAAAATGAGCCCTTTGGATAAATTGGCTTTTTTTGCAATAGATTCAACAGGTGCATTATAGCCGTATTCTGCGAAAACTATCATTGCATTTTTAATGATTTTTTCTCTTATATTCTTCACTCTTTGTTCCTTTGGGGTTAACATATTTATTTTAATATTATACTTCTATTTAAAATTGCCATTTTATTTTTGACCAATAAGATTGACCATATAGACAATATTTTTATAGTAATATTGCATTACCATACACCACTAAAGAGGTTAGAATATGGATAAATCAAAGGCTAAAGAAGAGGTTATTACAGGTGCTGAATGGTTTGGCATTCCCATAGCTACACTAGCGTTGGCACAGATATACATATTGCTTTTTCAACATTATAACACATTGGTTTACAAAAATATAGCAGAATTTTTTACTCTTTTAGGGTTGGTTATTTTTGTATTGATATTTATTATATGGATATATACTGTTTTTGAGAGCCATGAAACGATTTTAACGCATTGGGATAATTTGACGAGGTTAAGTTTTATTGCACTTATACCTATCATTGGGTTCGTACTAAATTTTCAATTATTGTATTATTATGGGTCTACTCAGTTAACTGCCTTCCTTTCATTGTTTAATTTTGGTTTTGAATATGCATTAGCTTTGCTAATAGGGATTTTACTTGGGTATAGGTTATATACAAAGGAAATAGAACCTTCTGAGATTAATTATGTTATCGCTATACCACCGCTCTCTATAGGAACTAGTGTATTTTTAGGTTCATACTTGATAAGCATTTCACACAAAATGGGATGGCCAATGATATGGACTCATTACATATACTTTTTGTTGTTGATGGGGCTTGGCATTTTCTTTTTCCTTTACATTTTCATAGGTTCTTTGGCATTATCTGGGCATGTTGAAACAAAGATCCATGAAGTATTGCCAACTACGATGCTTCCAGTAGGGATTGCAAGCCTTATCATAATAAATTTGACAACTTTTGTCGGTTTGAATGGCATAAAGATGTTTTATTTTAGCCCTGATGCCGTAGGCATGATTTCCATTATGCTTTGGGGTTTTGAAGTGTGGAACTTTTTGGTAGCTTTGACCATAATTATATCTAAGCCCCATACTGAGAGCATATCTGTATGGGCGTATGGCTTTCCTTTGGGGCTTTTTGCAGTATCAACCATTAAAATAATGCAACTTACAAATTTTGGTTTCATTTTCGATGTGTTTTTGTTCATTGCATTTTCACTTAATGTATTATGGGTATATGGATGGGTTAATACTGCTAACTTTTTAAAGAAATCTAAAAAATGAGGTGATTATACCATATAACTTTTTATTGAGGTTATTATAGCCATGCAAATAAACTTAAACCTCTATTTATTGAAAGGCATATCTAATAACAGAAGCCAATATTTGCTGTAAATTAAAAAGATAGATGCGCATTCTAAGTTTTAATATACTTTTGGATATAGCTTTCTTTGCATGTATTGCAACAGAATATTCGTGTGCCATATACAGTTTTTAATTTGACAGGGTCCTTGTAAATTTCTTTCCCACAATATGAACATTTTGATTTAATGAGGTTTTCTAAATTTTCACTTATGTTTATATCATTTGAAAGTAATGGATAGATAACTATAATATCACCATATTTTTTAATTTTATTTTGTATAATGCTTAGTTCTTCTTTATTACGTATTTTGATGTGAATTATCAAATCACCTTGCCCAATGGTTTTGTATAGTGCATAAACCCCTTCGATATCAAAAAATGCTTTTTTTATGTCTATATTTTCATCAAAAATTTTTGAAATCAATAAAAAGTCTAAAAGCCAATCTTCTTGCCCTATTTCTACAGTATATTTTTTTATTATTCCGTTAATTTCCATCTTTTTGATATGGCTTATTATAGTAGGCACAGTTACCGAAAGTTTTTTTGCTATGGCTCTATTTGATACCCTGGAATTAACTTTAAGGATTTTTAATATTTCATAATCAAGTTCATCCAATGATGTTTCCATAATACTTTACAATTGTAAACAAATATATTAAAATACCTTACATTTGTAAACCTATATGCTGATATATTTACCTTTATATATTGTACAGTGGTGGGTAAAATGGCAAAAGACCCTGTGTGTAAAATGGATGTAGTGGAAAGTAAAACAAAATACATTGCTGAATTTGAGGGAAAGAAATATTATTTTTGTTGTGATGCATGCAAAAAAACCTTTGACAAAAACCCTCAAAAATATGTTTGATTCTTATGGCAAAAGATCCTATTTGCGGAATGTATGTGGATGAAACCACTGCAACTTTGAAAAGTGTTAGGAATGGCACTACATATTATTTTTGTAGTGCTGGATGCAAAGAACAGTTTGATGCACCTGAAAAAAGCTTAAAAAGAAATAAATTACTTACTTATCTAGCATGGATTTTGGCAATTCCAGTTGTGATAGGTACCTACATTGAACCTTTGCCTTTTAACCTTTACACCATGTTAGTATTGGCAACTATCGTGCAATTTACTTCTGGTTTAAAATTTTACCAGGGGCTTTATGATGGAATAAAAAGCAGGTCAACTAACATGGATACACTTATTGCAATAGGCACTACTACAGCTTATTTATATAGTGCGTTCATTGTTTTATCGAAGGGAAACCTTGTTTATTTTGATGCCTCAATGCTCATTATTGCTTTAATAAGGACTGGAAACTTAATAGAAGAATGGACTAAAGATAAGGCCTCTGATGCAGTAAGGAAATTAATGGATTTAAGGCCAGATAAAGCGAGGGTTATTAAAGAAGGCATAGAAACGATGTTACCTGTGGAAGAAGTTGATGCAGGGGATATTTTCATTGTGAAACCAGGGGAAAAAATACCTGTTGATGGCGTTGTTATTGAGGGGATTAGTGAGGTAGACCAATCTATGCTGACAGGAGAAAGTGTGCCTGTAGTAATTGAACAGGGTAGCAAGGTTGTAGGGGGGACGATAAACATAACAGGGACTTTTAAAGCAAAAGCAACAGATGTTGGGTCAGATAGCACATTATCAAAAATTGTAGAAATGGTAACCAATGCCAAGGAAGGTAGGGCACCCATACAAAAAATTGCAGATAAAGTGTCTTCGTATTTTGTGCCTCTAGTTGTCAGCATTGCACTGGTTTCTTCACTGTTTTGGTATTTTTACGGACATGTTGGGGTTTCAATTGCTTTGTTAGTTTTTGTGTCAGTTATTGTAATTGCTTGCCCTTGTGCATTGGGCATTGCTACACCAGCTGCTTTCCTTGTTGGTGCAGGAATTGGGGCAGAAAATAATATCTTGATAAAAAATGGTGATGCCTTGGAAACCTCTAAAAATGTGAACATGGTTGTTTTTGATAAAACAGGGACACTTACACATGGAAACATGGAAGTTGTAGGGGTAAAACCATATATTGATGAAAAAAAAGCTTTAGACTTGTATTATTCATTAGAAAATCTTTCGGAACATCCTATTGGCAAGGCAATTGTTTCATACTGCAAAAATAAAGAAGCTAAAGCATTAGCAGTAGATAAATTTACTTCAATGCCTGGAAAAGGTGTAAAAGGCGTTATTGAGGGAGAACTATACTTTGCAGGCAATTTAAAAATGATTAAAGATTTTGGCATTAAGGTAAGCAATGAACAAGATTTATTGGAATATCAACAAACTGGAAATAGTGTTGTCATACTAGCTAACAAAAATGAGGTTTTGGCAGTAATGTTTTTACAGGATAAAATAAAAGATAATGTAGAAAAAACCATAAAGGCATTGAAATCTATGAATATAACCACTGTAATGTTGACAGGGGATCATAAATATGCAGCTGAAAATGTAAGAAAAAAGATAGGCATAGACCTTGTTTACTCAGAACTATTGCCAAATGAAAAAATGGATATCATTCAAAAACTAAAGAAAGAGGGCAATATAGTTGCAATGGTAGGAGATGGGATAAACGATGCACCTTCTATGGCAGCAGCAGATCTTGGAATAGCAATTGGCACTGGAACAGATGTTGCTAAAGCATCAGGGGATATTATCCTTATGAAAGGAGACCCATATGGGGTTGTCATTGCACTTAAGTTGGGCAGGAAGACTATATCTAAAGTGAAGCAAAACTTATTCTGGGCTTTTGGTTACAACAGTGCATTGTTGCCTATTGCAGCAGGTGCATTAGTTCCTTTATTGGGTATTGGCGTATACCATGTCCTGCCAATTTTTGCCGCTCTAGCAATGGCATTTAGCAGTACCACTGTAGTTTTGAATTCCATGACACTTAAATTTTTTAAAATTTGAGGGAATTATGGAGGATAAAGAGCTGATAAAGATAGAAATTAGCGATAAGTTAAGAAAATATATTATTGGCAAATATGGCAAATGGGTTCCTATTGTAATAACATACACAGAAACTAAAGGGCCTTGCCAAGACAACTGGTGCCAATTGATTAAAAAGTTGGACGTACACATGCTTACCACTAAAGAGGATTTACAACAATTTGAACCCGTGGATTGCGGTGGTTTGTTGGTTTTGATTGAAAAAAATATATTTTCATCTTCAGTTAAACATAGGGATAATATAAAAATACAAATGGACTACAGGCATAAAATAAAGGTTTCAGGTTTGAGTTTTGTTTCTTGATATTAATAGGCATATTTTTAGCATAGCAATTTTTAATAAAAAATATTTTAGTAGTAAGAAGATATATTAGATTGATGGATTCATACGTTATTTCTCTAGGGGGATCTGTTTTCAATCAAGAAAACATAGAAGATATTTTGGGGGAATATTCTACTATAGTTAATAGCCTCATCGAAAAGCATGTAATGTATTTTGTTATTGGCGGAGGGATGTTAGCAAGAAGATATATAGAAAAAGCATCGATTTTCAACCCTAACAAGTATTTTCTAGATGAAATAGGGATTATGGCAACAAGAATCAATGCAATGCTTTTTGTAGCTTCACTTAAAATCAATAATTTGAAGGTTTCTTATAGCATAGAAGAAGCATGTGAATTTGCCAAAGATTACAATATTGCTGTAGTGGGCGGAATTATGCCTGGAATTACTACAGATGGGGTATCCGCTTTGCTTGCTGAAGCTTGCAATGCCAAAATGGTTATAAACGCTACTAACGTTGATGCAATATATACTGGCGATCCAAAAATCAATAAAAATGTTAAAAAAATCAGCAAGATGTATTTGGATGACTTGATAACACAGGTTGGTAAATCTGAAAGTTATCCTGGGAGGAGTGGCGTGTTTGATTTGTTTGGCTGCAAGATTTTGCAAAGAAGCAAAATACCATTACGTGTAATTAACGGGACAATAGCAAAGAATGTGTACAGCATTATAGAAGAGAATAGCGACATTGGTACGGTTGTGATTCCATGAAGGTTTATAGATTTTATTGGTTATTTATACTGATTCTTTTTTTAATGCCTATAGGATATTCTCACCATGTGCAACTTCTTCCAGGGGCAGATACCGTTATCAGTGGCGTGGTGCTCAATTCCAACAACAATACTTCTATCCAGGGAGCTTTGGTTCAAATTGTATACAATGGAACAATCGTAAGGCAAGGGAATACCAACTTTACAGGGGGTTTTGCGTTTGCTGTTCCTACCGGCATTTATGAAATACAAGTTTCAAAGCCAGGGTTTCAATCTAATAGTACTACTGTTGCAGTATCTGCACAACAACCAGGTACAGGAATAATTATATATCTTACACCTTATAAAAGCACCTCTTATACACCAATTTACTTTATTTTTCTAGGTGCTATAGCAATCATTGTTGCGATTGTAGTGTATATATGGTATGAAAAAGAAAAGAAAAAAACTAAAAAAGAATATAAAGAATCCAAAAAAAGTACTAAAATATGCCCTATATGTAAGCAACCATATGTAGGCAGTTTAAAGGTTCATATAAAAAAGGAACATAGGTGATTAAAATATGATTAAAAGTGAAAGGTTAAAAGAAGTAGAGCTTTCGGGAATAAGAAGGTTGTTTGAATTGGCTAATAAAAAAGGGAAAGAGATTATTAATTTGGGGCTTGGTGAACCTGATTTTAACCCACCTGAACCAATCGTTGAAGAACTTGCTATAGCAGCTAAAAAAGGGTTAAATAAGTATGGCCCTACCAACGGAATAGATAGCTTGAAGCAAATAATAGTAAATAAATACAAAAATTATGATCCCACCACAAAATTGGACAATGTTATAATAACAGAAGGCTCTACCCAAGGGCTGTTTAGTGCAGCACTTTCTATTTTTAATCCTGGAGATGAAGTTTTAGTTCCAGATCCGGGGTTTGTATTGTATAGTGCACATGTAAAGATTGCAGAAGCAAAACCTATTTTTTACAATTTGACTAAAAAAACCTCATATTTACCAGATATGGAAGAGTTAGAAAAAATTGTAACTAAAAAAACTGTTGCCATTTACATAAACAATCCGTCTAATCCTCTTGGAACGGTATATCCCAAAAGCTTGGTTAATAAAATTGTCGATTTCGCAAAAAAGCATGATTTGATTATAATTTCAGATGAAGTTTATGATAAGATTGTATATGAAGGGGAATTCAACAGTTTCTGGGGAAGGTATAATAAAGTGATTTTAACCAATTCATTTTCAAAAATCATTGCTGTACCAGGATGGAGGATAGCGTACCTGCTTGTTCCAGATGAATTTTTAGAACCTATCAAAAAAATGCATTATTATACAGTAGCTTGCCCCTCTACCCCATTTCAGCATGCTATAGTCAATGGATGGGAAAGGTCTCAAAGCAGGATTGAAGAGATGGTAAAGATGTTCAAAGAACGTAGAGACCTTGTCGTTAAAATGTTAAATGGCATGGGAGTTGATTACATAACACCCCAAGGTGCATTTTATGTTTTTATGAAGATTCCAGAAAGTATTAAAAAGAGTTCCAGTCAAGCAGCAGAAGAGTTAATAAATTATGGAGTTTTAGTTACTTCTGGAGATTCTTTTGGGAAGAACGGTGAAGGGTATTTAAGGATTTCATTTGCTAACTCTTCTGAGAATATAAAGAAAGGCCTTAGCCTTATAGATAAGTGGATCAAAGACAATAAATAGGCTAACAATCGCTAAAGCTTTAAATCATGGCCTGAGATTTACCGTAGGGATTGCATATAATCCGGTTTAGTGTACAGTTTATGGGTATGCAAGAAATCCAAATGCATTTTTGCTCTTGAAATCGATTTGCGCTCATTAATGCCCATTGCCAAATAGTGGATTATAAACAACCTTTTTATTTTTTTTCAAATTTCCAGATTGCGTCACCTACGTGGTAAATAAGGATAGCGCATTTCCCAGCGGGCCTAGATTTCATTTCATTGCCGTTTTTTATTGCGTATGCAATGGCTATTGGGCGCTTATATTTTATGTCCATTACCCATACTAAATCATTTTCCTTTATTGATTCATCGCACTCAGCTATGCCCTTGCCCATTACATCTGCACCATCTGAAATGGGGATTATAGCACCTTCATCTACAGCGATATATTTTTTGTAAATTGGGTTTTCTAGAAGCTTGGACAAAGAAAACAGGTAGAAATTGCCTTTTTCAATAAAAGACACTTTATTGTCTATAAGAATTAGGGAAATATCCTCTTTTATGGGAATTTTTTCCACGTTTAAGGAGGGAAAGTTGTATTCAATGCCTAGGTAGCTTTTTATGCCTTCCTCTATTTTTTTTATTTCTTTTTTTCGCATTCTAATGCGATTCTTAAAATCAATGGCATTCACATTATTCACTTTTTGTTTATTATTTCCATCATTTTGTCTTTTCCACTTACTCCGTAAAGCATGTAAAATTTGTTTGAAACAGAGAGGATATTGCTGTTGTTCACTTTTTTTACTTCAATGTATTTCATTTTTTTGAGTTCACTAAGGTCATCCCTATATGACTCGCCTAATGTGTTGATAACATCGCTTTGCTTTACTGGCTCCTTGAACATAATGTAAACAAGGATTTTCAATTGCTTAGCGTTGAATGGAACATCGCCAAGATTTTTTATTAAATGCTTATACTCCTCTTTTAACCTAATGAATACAAGATTCTCTTGATAAACCACTTCTAGTGCGCTATTTCTTGATTCATAATCTTTTTTCAGCGATTCTAAAATTTCAACTAGCGTTGATTCGTCTTTAATATTTAACTTTTCCATAATTTCTGAATAGCTGCATGGTGAGGGATATAGGAATAATATTGCTTCTACTTTTTTTGCATCTTCACTCAACATTTTTATTAACCTTCCTAATCAGGATATCGTTTGTATCTTCAGATATCAATAGTATATCCACTAAGCCTTTAGATACAAGGAACAATAATGCAACGAAATATTTTATAGTATTGTCTAAATTGTTTTTGCATAGGGCATTGAAATATACGGGCTTATCATCTGTCAAAAGTTCCAATAACTCATTCATGTCTTCGGTTATTGTTTCTTTATGGACTTCTATTTTATATTCAATTGATGGCTCTGATTCTTTTTTTATTTTTCTATGCTGTTCATTCAACTTTACAGTGTTTTCAATGGCTGGTTCTAATTCATTTAGAAGCTCAATTAACCCAATGGTTTTTGGGGTGTAATATGGGTTTGGCAATGTAGGGGTTTCACCTTCATTTAACACTTCATACCATTCATCTAATAAAATATCTTCATTTTTCATTTCTTTTTCTTTTAGCTTGTTCAATACAGATTCACATTGCATCTTTAATATTCCCCAAGACATCTGTATTATCATGCCAGCATGAATAAAATCAAATTTTTCTTTTTCAATTTTAGACAAGTACATTTCTGTGAATTTGGTCAAGTCAATTTCCCAGGGATCAATTCCTTCAGAGATTATTACATCGAAGAGTGATAATAATACCTTCTCTGTCAAATCTTCAACATGAAAGTAATTTCCATCTGCAACTTTTTTCACTAAGCTTATGTATTTTTTGATTTTTTCATTGCTGCTTTCGTCATCGATTAGGGCCTGGTTGAACATAAGGTAATTGAGAACTTTTTCATAATTGTTTAGTTCTATATGGTCTACTAATTGCATAAGGTTGTTAGATTCTGTAACCATTAGGCTTCACCCCCTTCTACTGCCATGTTGGATTCTTTTCCCATTAATTTAAGGTTGGACAGGTCTTTGTTGATTACTATGCTTTCTCCTTTGCCATTATGGGTTATGCCGTAAATCTTGTCAGTTTCTTTCAGGGAGGCTTTCCTTAAGGATATCATGATTACCTGTATGTTTTTTGATATTGAAGAGATCATTTTCGCAACGCGTTCTGCTGCTACGGCATCTAAAAACATATCTACTTCATCTAGAACGTAAAATGGGGAAGGCTCAAATTTCTGGATAGCCATTATAAAGGTTAATGCTACCAAGCTTTTTTCTCCCCCAGATAGTGCTTCCAACCTTAACACCTTTTTGCCAACGGGTTTTGCTTTTATTATTAAGCCATACTCAAACACATTGTTAGGGTCTTCAAGAATTAACTCGGCACTTCCACCCATGGATAACTGGGAATACAATTCAATGAAATTTTTGTTTATTTGATTGAAAGTTTCCATAAAGCGTTCTTTTTTATGCTTGTTTATTTCCTCTACCACTTTTTCAATGCCCTTGATTTCTTCCTCCATCTTGTACATAGATTCTTTTAGAGATTTTACAGTGCTTTCAATTTCTGCGTATTCCTCAATTGCTTTCATGTTCACATTTCCGAAGTTGTTAATTTCTTTTTCATGTTCAGAGATTAGTTTCTCTAGTGAAGACATTGGCATGTTGGTTAAAGTTTCATTGGCAACAACATCGAGCTCTAATTGGGCTTTAGTGATTTCTGTTTCTGTTTCCTCAACTTTCCTTTGCATTGTACCTAGTACAAATTTTTTAGAGTTTATTTCGTCATCAAACTTTTTTATCTTTGAAGTTAACTCTTTTATTTCTTGTTCAATTTCCTCCATCTTTTTTGAAATTTCTTTGTAACTTTCATCTAGTTTAGATAAAACCTGATCTGCAGAATTTATTTTATCATTGGTAACCCTCAACTCTTCTATGTAACCTTGCATTTCTTTTTTGGCAACTTCGTTTTCTTTGCTTATTTCTTTGTTTTTTCTTTCAAGGTCGTTTATGCGTTCCTCTGTGGAGGACAATTCTGCCTCTTTTTTGGACAATTCTTGCTTTAGTTGTTCAATACTGTTTCTCAATATTTCAATGCTCTTCTCCAACTCAGTATATGGTTTGCCCATTTCATTTGCATTTAACTTCGATGCAAGCTTTTCTATTTTTTCTAGTTCCACTTTTATTTTTTCATTTGAGGTGTTTAGCTCCATCAACTTTTTGTTTATTTCTGAGGTTTTATTGTTGAGCTCAGATATTTCGTTTTCTATTTCTTTGTACCTTTTTACAAACGATTCTTTTTGTTCATTTAAAAGGGTGATGTTATTTGCATTGTTCTCTTTGTTTGCTTTGGCTTTTTCTATTTCTATGCCAATTGCGTTGAGTTCATCTTGTATCTTTTTAAGCTTCTTTTCAGCCATATCATGCTCATATGACAAATTATCTTTTTCCTCAGATAATTTTGAGATTTTTCCAGTTATTTCAAAAAGTTCATTGGTTTTTGATGATAATTGATATTGCTCTTTTTGTAAATGCCCCCCTATCATTGCATTATTGGCTTCTATCAAGTCTCCGTCAAGGGTTACTATTCTTTTCCCACCCATTATGGATTTAGCATTATCTATTGTATCCACAACGATTGTGTCACCAATAGCATAATCCAAAGCTACTTTATATTGGGGGCTGATTTTTATTAAATCCCTGCAATATCCTAATACAAACCCTTTTTTCAATGTATCACTCAAAACCTCTTTAGGTTTGACGTTTAGTTTGTTTAATGGCAGAAAGGTTGCCCTACCTATCCTGTGTTCTTTTAAATATTCTATGCATTTGGCTGCTACATTTTCATCAGTAACAATGAGTGAGTTCATTCTTGAACCCATAGCAACGGAAACAGCCTTCTGGTACTTTTCATCTACAGTAATGAGGTCTTTTAAAGCGCCTATAATGCCTTCTTCCCCACTTTTCTTTAAATCGTATATAGCATTAATTACGCTATCCGTCTGAATTTCCTTTCTGCCCTCTAGTTTCCCCTTCTCTCTTTCTAACGTATAAATTTCGTTTTCAATTTTCTTTAATTCATTGCTTAGTGTAGATACATATGCATGCTGGTTATAAAATGCATTAGACAATTCCTTGTTCTTTTTAATTAAATTGTCTAACTCAGTGCCTTCGTTTTTAGAACTTTGTTCTATTTTTAAATCAATTTCCTTTATGGTGTTGGCAACCCTGTTTTTTTCTATTACGTTATCTTCAATTTTTTTTGAAATCTCCATTTTTTGCTCATTGATCATTTTGATTTGTTCATTATTTTTTTCAATGTCTTTTCCTAATGCTATTTTTTTCTTTTCTAATTCATTGTATTCATCGCTTGACTCTTTAATTTTTTTCTTAATGTTTTCAAACTCAACATTATTTTTTGATAAGCTCTCAGTATTTTTTTGAATGCTTATTTTGATCTTTTCAATTTCTTTAATTAAATCGTTTTTGCTTTTGGTTCTAACATCAATTTCCTTTTTATTTTCAGATGACATTTCATCGTTTTTTTGCAACTGGTTCTTGATATTTTCTAGTTTTTCTTCTAATTTGGCCCTTGTTTCAGTATATTTTTGTTTTTCCTGCAAGATAATATTATTTTTATAATCCATTTTTTCTTTCAGCTCTTTTGATAGCAAATTTTTTTCATCATTTTTTGATGACATTACCTTTTCCAATTCTTTTTTGTTGATATCTGCATTGGATATTGTTTGTTCAATAGCTTTGCATTCCTCTTGATAGGATTTTAGTGTGTTTTGGAGGATATAGTAAGTTTTCCATTTCTTAGCTGCTTTTTCTTCTTCGTATTTTTTCTTTAATATAAAAAATTTCTCTGCTTGTTCTTTATCATATTTTAAGATTTTTTGCCTTTCAGATAAATCGTTATATTTATATTGCAATTGCGCCATGCCCTGGGATATATCCGCTTTTTTAGTTTCACTTTTTTCGATTTCTTCATCATATATAGATATTCCAGATATAGCATCTATTATTTTCCTTCTTTCTTTTGGAGGAAGCTTGATTATGTCTGTTATGTCACCTTGTTGGACTATGTTATAAGTATCCACGTTAATCCTTATTTTGTGCAGTATTGATTCTATTTCATGTTGCGAAACTTTTTTCCCATTGATATAAAAATTGCTAGAATAATCCTCATTGTTTCCAACAAGTTTTACTACCCTTGTTATTTCTATGTTGTCGTTGTTTATTGGTATTTCCCTGGATTTATTGTCAAATATTATTGTAACACTGCATGAATTAGCTGGCTTTTTGTTTGAACCTCCATTAAAAATTAATTCAGATAATTTTTGAACCCTCATCGATTTGCTTCCTTTTTGCCCTAAAACAAAGATTATTGCGTCTAGAATGTTGGATTTGCCACTTCCATTTGGGCCAGTTACACCTGTAAAACCAGGTTCTAATTTTATGACCGCTTCATTGTGAAAGGATTTAAAATCTTTCATGCGTATTTCTTTTATTCTCATATAGCACCCATCCCCTTTAAAAAAGTCCGACAATCATTATTAAGTCTTTGACTGCATATATATATTTTTTGATGACAAAAATACATTTTCATTGAGTATTAAAGGCTTGTATTCGATTATAAAATAAGACATTTGTACCACAACCAATTGAAATTAATGATGTGATACATATTTATGGTAAATAATCCCCTATCTTTCAGAAATGATTTGATAATGGGAGTAACAAATGATTATATATAAGAATTTTGGGTTATGTTTGTTGTGGATTGTAAATGGCGGTTGAAAATTTGCTATTTTTGGCAAAAATTCATCCGCCATTTACAGAAAAAATAAATAGGAAAGTGAGGATCAGTGCCTCATAAAAATAGTAAAAAATCGTCTAAATTTAGATGGTCAAGATCAGTATACTGATACACCTTTCAAGAATACAAGAAATAAAGATAGGGGAAAAATGGCTCAAGACGGAGATGCCAAAAAAAACAAGGAAAATAATTGAAAAACTAAAGATGCCTATTATCTAAAAATTGAAAAGTTACGGGTTGATATATTTGTAGTGAATTCAACGTATCTTTTCCTCGAATAACCAAGGATCATTGAAAAAGCAAATAGCCTTTTAGTTTCCCCATCTTCTTCAATGTACCCAAAATCTACCTGTGCCTTTTCCTTTTCCACCAGGACATGTTTCGAACCTCTATTCTGCTTGTATGCTCCTCTGCTTTCTTATTTCACGGCAGTAATCCTTTACAATGGTATATTTTCCTGTATATCCCATTTCCTTAATTTCATCAAATATCCTTATTGCTGAAATGTCATATTTTTCAATTCTTTCCTTGATATATGGTTTATAGGGGTCTAATATTGATGGCTTTTTATGCTTTTTATATGATGGAACTTTTTCTGATTTCAAATACTTTCTCACAGTTGGCCTAGATATGCCTAATTCTCTAGAAATTTCTGAAATGCTCATTCCATTTTCTTTCAATTATTTAATCATATGCCACACCTCCAAATTGTACAAATTCTCACCAACCTTTTTCTAAAGATGGATAAAGGGTAGTAAAAATTTAAGCGCCGAAATTGGCAAATTTTACTCAGCCGTTTTTGGCAAAAATTCATCCGCCATTTACATGGATAATATCTTGAACTGACATCCTCTTAACCCTGAAGGTTTTGAGGTTCCTGCTTCATCGACAGTGCCCCCATCATACAGTCCGGGGGCCTTGCTCCATCTCACACCTTTTTAATGGGCTTATCAGGCATTAATTCCACACTGCCCATGGGTACTAATTTTGTTATACAATTTGAATTAATAAGCTTTTAGCAATTCATCTCCTTCCTGAAGGTCGGAGCTTTCTTGCTTATATATTTGTAAAAAAAAATAAGGATTATGCAGAACCAATGTATCTGTAAAAATTCTTTTTTTGCTCTCTTCTAATAGGCTATTGGTAGTAAGAGAGAAGCTAATGGTACAACAATCTACATCTTATAAGGCATAGATGAATTTTCTAAACAGAAGTTGCTAACCTTTGATAGAGAACATTACGCAAACCAACGCAACAATTAATATAACACGCTGTTGGACATTATACTAATAGCACTGCCCACCCATGAGATAATAAGGATAGGCTGTTTCATAAGGGTCAGACTCTTTTTTTATTTCACTGCCACAATGAGGGCATACATTTGATCCATGTGGTATTATATGCCCGCATTGATAGCATACCGTCCCTTCATAAGGTTCATTTTTATTTAATAGATATGAATATAAGCCATTATATTCCCTAACAATTTTTCTTACTTCACTCCATAATGTTGTTTCAAATACCCATGATAGCCATTTCTGGTGTATGCTTAAATTTTCTATTTTTTGAGAGGTATTATTTGTGGTTTCTTCAATGAAGTCTGTTTGTAATGTTATTTGTATTTCTTTCCCTAAAATTTCTCCCTTTATTGTTGCTGAATCTATTATGCCTTGCTTTCCTTTTATTTCAATTGGTATATCAATTGAAATCATGAAATGGTTTTTGTTGGATTCTTCTTTGATCGTATATCCTTCAGAAATGAGCCTTTCCTTTATCTTTGAATGCAAAATTTCAATGGGCACTTTTACAACATTTATTGAAATTTCTTTCATGCGTATAATAAAGGCATTCATTATATATATTTTCATCTATTTAATAATAAATAATAATATTTTAATTATAATACATAGAATTTTCAATGAAAATAATGCCAAAGTATGAAAAAAATTTAAAATACGATTCGTATATCAGTTGCATAGGCATTTTTTTCGTTTACTATTAGTGGGTTGATATCCATTTCTTTTATATTTAAATCCTCAATCATCTTCGATATTCTCGTCAAAACCCTGACGGTTGATGCTATGTTATAGTTTCTTTTCCTCGCAGAGAGCAATGCATAAACTTTACTGTTTTTTAGCATTTCAAGGGCTTCATCTTCAGATACTGGAGACAACCCATAGCTTATGCTTTTGAGCACCTCTACATAAATTCCACCAGGGCCTGTGAGCACTGCAGGGCCAAAGGCAGGGTCATTTAAGCCGCCTATAAATACTTCTACCCCATTCAATTGTTGTTGTATCATAACCCTAGGCGCTTTAGATATAAGCGTATTGAATGCAGATTCTACCTCTTTTTCTTCCACATTGAGAATTACTCCACCTATTTCAGTTTTATGTATTGGTTGGTCTGATGAAACTTTCATTACCACTGGAAAACCTATTTTTGCAGCTAATTTTTTAGCTTCTTCTAAATTAGTAACTACACCCCATTCAGGAACCCTTATTCCGTATAATTCCATTAATTTGAAGGCTTCTTCATCATTTAAGAATTTTTTATTTTTTATAATTTCTTCCGCCCCACTTATGGGCTCAGAAGTCCTGAATTTAATTAATGGGGATTTCATTTCCGTAAAATATTTGAGGATTTTTACTGCGTCCTCAGGAAAACTATATGCAGGAATTCCATACGATGACAAAATCCTTAATGCGGATTCCGAATCTGAACCCATAAGAACGCCTATAACGCGTTTGCCCTTGTATTTAATTAAAACTTTGGCTACTTCTGTACAGCTTACTATTGCAAGAGACTGCACGAGCACGAGTTTAGTGCATTCAAGATCCTTTACAATGTCTAAAGCTTGCTTGTACCTTGAGCTCGTTGCATCTCCAGATAAATCGAGGGGATTTTTAGGGAAACTTTGCACAGGGAGGATTTTTCTTAATGCAGCATTGGTCTCTTCTGTAAGGCTTACAAGATTTAAAGACTGCCTTTCTATTTCGTCAGTGGTAAGTACTCCGTGCCCACCGGAATTTGTTATTATTAGTATGTCTTTTAGGTATTTCTCATCCGATTGGATTATTTTTATCATATTGAGAAAATCATCTAAATTATCTACAAGGATTCCACCAACAGTTTTTACCGCAGCCCTGAATAGTTCAATAGACCCTGCAATGCTGCCTGTATGTGTTTTAACAGCTTGTGCACCGTATTTTCCAACACCACCTTTTATAAATACAACAGGTTTCTTTTTGGTTATGTTGGGAAGGGCATTTAAAAACCTGTTGCCATCAGCTACACCTTCTAAATAGGTGAATATTGCACTTGTGTTTACATCTTCAGCTAAAAACTCGAATATATCTATTTCATTCAAATCTGTTTGATTGCCTAAGCTTACAAAGTAGCTTAATCCTGTCTTGGTCCTTTGCGCCCAATCAAGCATGTAAGCGCCCATACCTCCAGACTGTGCAACTATGGCTATGTTGCCCACTTTAACATCTGCATATGCAAACGTTGCATTAAACGCTGGAGTGGTAAAGCCCATTGTGTTTGGGCCTATGAACCTTATCCCATACTTTTTTGCAATTTCGTAAATTTGCCCTTCTAGTTTTATCCCTTCTTCATCAATTTCCCTGAACCCAGAAGTTATTATTACCGCTGCTTTGGTTCCTATGGACCCAATATCTTCCATAATGCTTGGAACGCCTTCTCTGGGGATGCATACTATAACTAGATCTACTGGCTCACCAATATCTTTAAGTGATTTGTATGCAACCAAATTTTCTATTGTAGAGGCTTTGTTGTTCACAGGGTATATTTTGCCTTGGTAAGTGGCTTTAATATTCCTTAATATTATATTTCCTATTTTCTCTTTGTCACTAGATGCTCCTACAATTGCTATGGATTTAGGATGAAACAAATTTTCTAACATGTATATGTTATTATTTACTAGCAATATACACTTTTCCTATGTAAAATAGATTAAAATAATATAAACTTTCAATTCTAAAAAATGGATAGAATAGCTGTGGAACCCTTAGAATGCTTTGGGATAAAAGGTTTTAAGGGGTGTTTTTATTTTTGCTGTTGGTTGCTGATTTTGTACTTTCTTACGAGTTCTATTAATTTGGGTATGACAACAAATACATCACCAACAATGCCGTAATCAGAGTATTGGAAAATCTCTGCATTGGGATCGTTGTTTATAGCGATGATTATTTTACTGTTTGTTATTCCAGTTATATGTTGGACTGCCCCAGATATTCCGCATGCAATGTACACATCTGGGGATACAGACCTTCCAGTTTGCCCAACCTGTGTTTCTTTTTCTATCCATCCTTCTTCTACCGCAACCCTGCTCGACCCAACTACACCGCCAACTTCCTTAGCAAACGCTTTTAGCATTTCAAACCCTTCTTTCCCTTTTAAGCCCCTGCCTCCAGAAACAATAATTTTTGCGTTTTCTAAATCTGCTTCTTCCTTTGGGATGAATTTTACCAATTTAACCAATATCTCTTCTTCTTTGAGGTTAACATTAACTTTTTCTATAGTTCCTGTCCTGTTTGGGTTATAAGGCAATGGCTTAAATGTGCCTGGACGGCCTGTTGCTATTTGCGGGCGGTGCCTGTCACATATGATCGTTGCAAGCTGTTTGCCACCGAAGGTAGGCCTTGTTGCTTTTAGCAATTTTCTTTGAGGGTCTACATCAAACATTGTACAATCAGCTGTAGATCCTGTCCTTACTTTTACTGCAATTCTGCTTGCTATGTCCCTTCCTTGCTTTGTCGCACCTATAAGAAGTATCGAAGGCTTTTTGCTTTTTATAAGCTCTGTGAATACCTCAGCGTAGGGCTCTGTGCGATAATCTTTTAGTGTAAGGTGATCTGCAACGTATACTTTGTCTGCACCGTATTTAATAATTTCCTCTGCCTTGCCTTCTATCTGGTATCCTATGAGGACAGCAACGAGTTTTTCATTGATTTTGTCTGCTAGCCCTCGGCCTACACCCAATAGCTCCAATCCAACCTTTTTTATATTTCCATTGCGGTTTTCTATATACACCCATATGTCGTGGTATTGTTCAATATTGTCAGTTGGCAAAGCCGGATAAAAATCGATCATAAAATGCCCTCCTTTATGAGTATTTTTAACAATTTTTCATTCGCTGTCCCTTCTTCATCGTCTTTTAAAATTTTTACATCCCTGAATTGGGAGGAGGCTGTTTTCACTTCATCTACTTTAGTGGGGGAACCAGATAAACCTACCCATTCTTTGGGCAAATCAACTTCTTTGAGTGTCCATGTGAGCACTTTCGCTTTCTTAGAATGTATCCTTCCCTTTAACGTAGGAACCCTGGGGACATTCATGTTGTTTACCACTGTAACCAGCGCAGGCATTGGCAGGGAATATACCTCTATTCCACCATCTACTTTCCTGCTTACAATAAACCTTTTATTGCTTTCATCTACCGATAATTCTGTGGAAAAGGTTACTTGGGGCAAGTGCAAGTGTTCTGCAATCCCTGGCCCAACTTGGGCCGTGCTGGAATCTGTTGTTTCTTCCCCACATAAAATAAGGTCATAATGCATTTTAGATATTGTTTTTGCCAAGGTTAGAGAGGTAGGATATGTATCTGCACCCGCGAAATACCTGTCAGTTATAATAATCGCTTCATCTGCACCCATTGCTATTGTATCCCTTAATTGTTTCTCTGCCCATGGAGGACCCATGCTTATAACTGTAACTTTCCCACCGTATTTGTCTTTAAGCCTTAAAGCCAACTCTACTGCATTTTTATCAGGGGGATTTATAACCGATTTTGCGTTAGCCCTATTCAAGGTTTTTGTTACTGGGTCTACAATAATATTGTGTGCATCAGGAACCACTTTGATTGCAACGACAATATCCATTTTACCCCTCCTTATAAACTACGCCGTAAGTTCCCCTCGGCATATTCCATTTAACAGCGCCTTGGTCACAAACAATGTCACATATTCCACACTCTATGCAGTCTTCATACCTAAAAGTAAGTTTGCCCCCTACTATTTGGTAACATTGTGCAGGGCATGCATAAGTGCACGCATGATGTGGGCATTTGGAACATATTTCTTTATTAACTTTTATATGCGCATTCTCTTCACTATCAGTATTATACTGCAATGTCCCTAGCCTTTTTTTTATTTCAATTTTCTCTATCATAGGTTCCTCCATGCAGCCATTGCATCCCCTAACATTTTTGTGGTTGGTATTTTCCTTCTTTTTCTTGCCTCTTTGAATACTTCTTTCATATGCCTTTTACTTTTGCCATACTCACCTAGGAATTCATACATTATGTCAGATAGCATGTATGGATAATCATGGTACATTCTGCTGTTCCATGTTATTTTGCTGACATCTTTAATTAAATGAAAATCTTGTAGAATATTATCCTGCCTGAGATTGTATGTGTACTTGAGAAAATCTTCTTCTTTCCAACCATTTGTTTTTGCATTTTCTAATGTTTTGGCAGCAATGTAGCCAGTCCTTATTGCATAGTTCATTCCCTGTATAACCAGGCCGTTGGAAAAAGCGAAGCCCGCTGCATCCCCTACAACTAAATAGCCGTTGCCTGCTATTTTCCTTATTAACTTTTCTCCCCCTTCTGGAACAGGGTGTGCGCTATACTCAACCAATTCACCTTTATCAATCAATGGGGATATAAATGGATGGGTTTTGAATTCCTCTATTATATCGTAGGAATATCTTTTAGATTTAATTAAAGATTCTAAGTTTATTACCACTCCAAGAGATATTGAACTTTTGTTTGTATACAAAAATCCACCAGCCATAACATTTTTTATATGCCCTAAAACATATTCACTCGCTATTCCTTCACCAGAATTGACTGCAAATCGTTCGTTTATTAATTTTTCATCTAATTTGTAAACTTCTTTGATGCCTAATGCAATGGTTTGAGGTGGGAAGTATTTATAACCAGGAAGGTTTTCCATGTTCATCATTAATCGTGAATTGACTCCATCTGCAATTACGACTGCATGTGCAGTGGTAACTTCGTTGGATTCTATTACACCTGTGACTTTGTTGCCTTTAATGGCCAATTTTTCTATTGGGATAGCTGTTACAACAGTTGCACCTGCTTCTTCCGCCTTTTTTAATAACCAATCATCAAATTTAACCCTCAATACTGAATATCCTACATTGGATTCTTTCCATTTGGTGGTTTTGTAATCTATTGCAATCATGTCTGTATCTGTTAAAAACCCAGTCCTTTTGGAAATGATCTTCCTTTCAATAGGAGCCTCTTTTTCCCAATTTGGAATTACCTTTGCTAAATCATTTCCCCAGAGAATCCCACCTGAAATATTTTTTGAACCCCCTGTCTCAGCCCTTTCCACTAACAGCACATTGAACTTGCTTTTTGCCAATGTGATTGCTGCAACACTGCCAGCAATGCCTCCACCTACAACTATTACATCAAACTCTGGTTCATCCATAATATCACAAAAAAATTAAAAAATTTAAGCAGGTTTTAAAAATTGGGGTGGGCATTCTGCAATTTCCTTTTTGATCTCTTCTATGGATTTTTGGAAAGCCTGTTTTTCATCTTCTTCTAATTTGAGTTCTATAACTTCTTCTACACCGTTTTTGCCTAGCTTTGCAGGGACACCTATGAATAGATCTTTGGCACCGTATTGCCCATCAAGGTAAACAGAGCATGGCAAAATTTGCTTTTTGTCATGGACTATTGCACTTACCATTTCTAAAATAGAGTAAGAAGGTGCATAATATGCACTACCTGCCTTTAACAAATTAACTATTTCTCCACCACCGTTTCTTGTCCTGGTTATCATTGCATCTAAATCTTCTTTTTTTAACAAGTGCCTAACAGGTATTCCACCTACATGTGTGTGGCTTAGAATTGGCACCATAGTATCACCGTGCCCACCCATAACGATGGAGGTTACGTCCTTTACTGATACATGAAGCTTTTGGGCTATAAATGTCCTGAACCTTGCAGAATCTAATACACCAGCCATTCCAATAACCTTGTTTGGCTTGAAGCCCGAAGCTTTATATGCTATGTAAGTTGTGACATCAAGAGGATTGCTTAACATTACAATAATGGAATTGGGGGCATATTTTTTAATATTCGATGTTACACTGTATATGATTTCTGCATTTTTTGTCAACAAATCTAGCCTGCTCATTCCAGGCTTTCTCGCCATTCCAGCGGTAACTACAACTATGTCACTGTCTTTTATAATTGACATGTCAGTAGAACCATAAACATTGCAATCTATTCCACTTATAGGAGTGGATTCTAAAATATCCAATGCTTTCCCTTGTGCAATATTTTCTACAACATCTGTTACTACAATTTCTGGAGCTATATTTGTGTCAACAAATCTTTGTACAATGCTTCCGCCTGTGTTTCCTGCACCTATAACAGCAATTTTCTTTGCCCAACCTGCCATCTATAATCACCTATTTTTACTAAACCAATTATCTGATTTAAATTTTGTCTAACAAAAATAGCAAATGAAGACAAAATAACTATAATAATAATTGTATATGTTTTAAGATTTTATATAATATTTAATGGATTTTTCATGTATGCACGAGGCAATAAAGCCATTTTAACAGCTTCTTCAACCAGTTCTTCCCTTGCAATTTTTTTGTTGCTCATTATCCCAATAATGCCTTCTTTTTTTCCTATTTGTTTTATGCCGTATAAATTTTTTATTGCTTCACTTGCTTCTATATGCTTATTAAGCATTTGGGTCAATTCAGAAGGGTACAAAAATCCTTTTGATGAACCTATTGTCACATGCCCTGTTGAATCCTTGATTACTGCTATATGGATGTCAAGATAAGATTTTGACTCATTGATGTAAATGGCACCACTTTCTACAGATATTACCATCTCTTCTTGCATGCCATTGCATCTAGACATTGCTGCTTTGATCGTTGGTCCTAACCCTAAAGGTTGGCATTGCTTTAATGGCTTATATGTTTGGGTTTTATAAAATGATGGCATATAATAATTTAATGCCTTTTTGATTCCTTCTACTTTTACCTTGTTTTTGGTGCATATTCCTATTGATAATTGTTTTAATCTCTTTCCTTCTTTGGTTATTGTCCCATTCCTTACCCTTGTTGAACTTATTGGTATTAAGTCCTCCCCTGTTAGTTTGTTGAATATATGCAATTTTAAGGGTTTCATGCCATTATTTTTTCGTATTTTGTTTATTTCTTTGGCATTGGCCAATGTTTCTGTTGTAACGATCAAGTCAGTTATTTCTCTGTTTTTTATAGAGGGGCCGTATTTATCATTCAGCTCAGTTACGCTAAAATCTTTTTTAAATTGCTTGCAATAATTCTTTAAATTTTCTAATCGAACCTCATAATTTTCAATTCTAGCTTGGTTTTTGTATTTATTGATGTAATCGTTAGAGGTTAGCCCTATGCATACTCTATCGCCAATGGTAAAAGCCTGCCTTATAAGGAATTTATGGCCATTGTGAAGATTGTCAAAAGACCCTGCAATAGCAACAGTTTTCATAGTATCCATGGATCCCTATAATTCAAGGATAATTTCCTAACCTCACTGTTTCTGCAAAAATCACAATATAATACATTGCCCTTTTTAACCATTAGTTTTCTGCACTTTGAACAATACCCCATTGTTACTCCAAAATCGTTTTCAGCTATGCTTATTTCTATTTTAGGGGATATTGAAACCACTTTTGCCCTTATTATATCTCCAACTTTCAAAATGCCTTCGAAACTTTTGCTGTACCCTTTTTTTACCCTAGATATGTGCAGTATGGCTTCCATTTCGTCTTTAATGGCACTTTTTTCCTTTTCTTTGAATATAGGTATGGTAACAGCAATTGATTGGTTAATTTCTTCTACGTAACAGTAAAGGACATCATTTATATTTATTGTTGGCTTTGGTTTTATTGGCTGTACTGAAATTATACGTTCTTTATCATTTACATTTACGTAGCCAATGATGTTTGAATAAATTTTTCCATTGTTTGTGTATGTGCCTTCCCCTGCTACGAATTCTTCCACTACACCAAGTTCTGTGCTTGGCAATACTAAATTTTTCTCACCCATTGTTATCACCCCTGTTTTTTTTCAATTTTCACTGCAATTACCTTGATAGGTTCTTTCTCTTTGGTATGGAATTTAAACATATGTGGAATAGATAAGAGGTAGTATTGCATCCAACTAATATAATGATTGGTATTATTTACATAATTCTCAATGAATTTTATAGTGTTTGCGTTGTGAATGCTGTAAACCACTTCGCTTATGCTTAACGCTTTATCAATAAAAATCCTATCTGCATGCTTTTGTTGGCTTCCAAACGGGGGATTTTGTATGGCAACCTCAATGTTTTTTAGGTAAATATCCTTGATATTCGCATTTATAAAAGAAGGGCATGTATTTGTATTGTGTGCGTTTCTTTGTGCAATAAGTAGGGATTTTTTGTCTATGTCAACCCCAATGCATAATTTTGCCCCTAATAAACATGCCCCTATTGCAAATATTCCATTTCCTGTCCCAAAATCAGCTATTATTTTGTTTTCTATATTTCCATCCATATAAGCTTTAAATAAAATATCAGAGGCTATTTCCCCGCCAATGTTATATTGCTCTAATTTAGGAGAAGGATCACTATTTTTTTCTAGTTTTTCTAATATTATTGACAATCTTTTTTTATTCATTTTTATTCATTTTTATTCATTTGTTAATTTTTTATATATCATTGCTATTTTTTAAATTTGTGTAAATTTTTGAACTATTGCTTAGGCATGCAATAAACCAAAGCTTATGTTTACTTAAGTTGTTTTCAGGGTTTTTCTAATGGATTGTACTTCCCAACGCCATGCTATTGCTGATCCATTCCATCAAAGTGGAATTATCGCAAATATTGAATGATGCATTTGCATGGCTAACATTACATGCAAATGCTGGAGCTTTAAAAAAAATTAAGTTATTGCCCTTCCCACGTTTTTATTAATTCTTTTGAGGGAATAGTAACCATCATTTTCTTCATGTTGGTTAGGGACCTTTCATGTGCTGCTTTGTCACCTGATGATACTAAATCTTCTACTATTACAGGCAAAAAGCCTAGGTTCATTGCATGCCTAGCAGAGGATTCTATGCCTATTTCTGTAGCAATCCCTGTAAAATATATTGTTTGTATGGAGGCATTCCTTAACATGTTTTCGAAATTCGTTCCTACAAAAATGCTTGCTGTATTTTTGTTCAATACAATATCTTCTTGGTGGGGTTTTATTTCAGGCACTATGTCCCCAGGATTGAACCCACCCCGAAAAAACATTTTTCTAGTTTTTGATTCAAACCTTTCAGGAAGAGGTGTGATCTTTGTATAGAAAATAGGCATGTTTTTTTCTCTTGCTTTATTTATTAAAATTACCAGATTTTTTAGAAATTCTTCTTTGTTGAATATTGCATTTACTAGGGCTTCTTGCACGTCCCATACCACTAAAACACCTTTCTCAACCATTAAAAAATCCTTTAGTTCCATGGCTTAATGGATTGTTTTGAGTTATAATAAAGTTTATTGTTGAATTATCTCAATTTATTTTTTGTTTATTGGAATATTGAGGGATCATATGTTTGATTAATTCAAAAAGGTTTCATTAATAGAGTTGCTTAGTGTTATCCAATTTGCCTTATAAATCAAGGGGGCAATTAAGTGTAAAATTCTGCCATGCTCAAAGCATCTTTGCTAAATATGGCAATTTTTTTTCAAATCCTAGTTTCATAAAATATTCTCTTACGCCCACTCCACTCAAAACATAAATTTCTTGGGTTCCTAGGGATTTGGCAATTTCCTCGGCTTTTGAGATCATTGCTTTGCCTATGCCCCTATGTTGAACTTCGCTTTTCGTTGATGGCGTTACACTTATGGGGACTTCGTTCCCTAATACTTTGACTTCCCTTATTATGGCTTTGTTTTGTTCAGGTATATGCCTTAACCTTAGGTAGCCGTATATCATGTTATCCTCAGAATCCATGCTGATGAAATATTCAGTGCCTTGTGAAGCCTCATACTGCATAACATTGAGTTTCAGTTTATCATTTGCTTTTTTATTTCTAACAGCTTCTCTGCATCTTATGCAATTGCACTTCTTTCCCCTCTCCTTTAACTTTTGCTGCGCAATCTCCCTTAAATTGCTTGCCTTTACACCATCTACAATCATCTTGGTTGGAATATCACGCTGTATCCTTTGTATCCTTACGTAGGGTGGAACAAGTTCTTTCATTTTGCTGATAAGGTTCGATGCTTCTTCTGTATTATACGGTTTGTATTCTCCATTCTTCCACATTTCATACAATTGGGTGCCTTTTACAACAAGGGTAGGATATATCTTAAGCATATCTGGCCTGAAGGATTTGTCTTCAAATAACCTTTTGAAATTTTCTAGGTCTTTTTCAGGATTCATCCCGGGCAAGCCAGGCATTATATGGTAAATAACTTTGAACCCATCGTTTTTTATGCCTTGGGTTACGTTTATTACATCTTGGACAGTATGTTTTCTATTAACGTAATCAAGAACTTTATCGTCTAGGCATTGTACACCCAACTCAACGCGTGTTGTTCCGTAACTTAATGCTAGTGCCCTTTGTTCTTCGTTAAATTGGTCAGGGCGAGTCTCAACTGTTAGCCCTATAACCCTTTTTTTGGCTGTTTCATTGTATAGCAATGCACTTTCTAGGGAGGGGCTGTCAACCCCGTTTACAGCATCAAATGCCCTTTTTACAAACCATTTTTGGTATAAAGGATTTCTTGCTGGGAATGTCCCACCCATTATAATCATGTCAATTTTATCTACACTATGCCCAGTTTCTTCCAATGTTTTTAACCGAGATATAACTTGCCTATAGGGGTCATAATTGTTCTGTGCACCCCTAAGTGCAGCAGGTTCATGCCCCGTGTAGCTTTGGGGGGAATTGTTGCCCATGCCACCTGGGCAATAAATGCAAACCCCGTGTGGGCATGGGTGCGGAGAGGTCATTATAGCTACAGGGGAAACGCCTGATTGAGTCCTTGAGGGTTTTATTTGCAATATTTCTAAAAAAATTTTTGAATCCTCTTTGCCCATCAATTCCAATATTGAGGAATTCCTTATAATGGGGATGCGTTTCTCTTTAGACACCCTTATTTTTTGCTTTTGCAAATCCTCTTTGCTTTTTATTTTCCCTTCTTTAAATAGATTTAAAATTTCAACTGCTGCTTCATGTATTTCCATCTTATCCATTCTTGGCATTCCCCCTTTATTATATAATCTGCTTTCTTTAAGTTGCTTATATTGCTTGAACCTGTTAAAAACATGGCTACTTTGAATTCATTAATGAAATTATCCATGAATTGCTTTGCTTGTTGGAACATTTCATCTTTGCTGTTGGATTCGTATCCTGGTTTCATTGCCATTAAAACAGGCCTTGCCATTCCTGCAATGTCAGCTCCAAGGGCAATAGCTTTGGCTGCATCTAAGCCTGTTAATATTCCTCCACTTCCTATAATTGGCTTTGAAGATTTTTTGCCGTAGAGTACAGCTAATGGAGATGGGATTCCCCATTCATCGTATATTTTACCCATCTGTGCGTGATGGGTTTTCATTTGCATTGCCCTGTATAGCTCTATCTTGGCAAATGATGTCCCTCCTTTGCCACTTACGTCTATGGCTTTTATAGAGGTGTTTTTTAACATTCTTGATACCTCTTCAGATATTCCAGCACCCGTCTCTTTTATTATAATAGGGAATTTTTTAGATAAATCATTGATTCTTGCAAATATTCCAAGGTAATTGGTATCCCCTTCTGGTTGTAATGATTCTTGCAAAGCATTGAGATGTATTGCGATAACATCTGCATTTATAAGGTCAATAAGCATTCCAATATCATCATCGCTTAACGCCTTTGACTTTTTTTGGCTTATTAGTTGTGGTGCACCTATATTGGCTATTTTTAATGGGATATCGTAATCTTTTATTATTGAATAACTTTTTTTTAAATCGTTGCTTACTATAGCACCACGTTCACTGCCGATTCCTACTCCAATCCTTAGTTCTGTAGAAATCTTTGCAATTGTGTTATTAATGTCTTTTCCTTTTTCATAACCGCCAGTCATTGCGGTTATAATAAAAGGGTAAGAAAAATTTTTTGATAAAAATTTGGTTTGTGTAGAGATGTTATCTAAATCAACTTCTGGTAAAGAATTGTGGATTAATTCTATATCATTCCAATAGTTATAATTGGAAGAGATGTCTTTATTCAACACAAGTTCTACATGTTCTTTTTTCCTTTGTGAATATTTTTTTTCAATATCATCCATTTTATATCATCTCTGATGGATTTTTTCCAATACTTTTGTTACATTGTACAATAGTGTGTTATATTCCACATTAATTCCCTTTTGGTTTCCAATGGACTGGATATATCCATTGATCTCTTCTATTTCTAATTTTTTTCCATTTCTCATATCTTGGAGCATGCTAGAAACATTTTTTGAGGTTCCATTTATAGTGCTTTTGACTAAGGATATTGCCTCGCTATATTTAATATCAATCCCTATAGATTTGGCAACTTCAACCCCTTCTTTTACAATTTTTTCAATAACCTTAGATAAATAAGGTTCATCTAAAACTTCATTTTCTGCGTTGAATATGCATGTCAATGGGTTTATTACCGAATTAACAATGCCTTTTTTCCATATTTGCTCTTCTATGTTGTTTATAATTTCATGGTTTATAGGGGTTTGATCAAATAATTCATTTATAATTCGCCCTGTTTTACAATCTTCAATCCATAATGTGCCATTGCCCGCATGTTTTATGTTTTTTTCGTCTATTTTGGTAAACCCGTAATTGGTAACACAAGATGCAAATAGCTCTTTGGGATTCCCCCAATATCTGGAAATGTAATCAACAATAATTTGCCTGTTAATTAAACCATTTTGGATATGTGTTATATACACATTTTTCCATTTGTTGGTGATTTCTTTAATGGCTCTTTCTGTATCATATGCTTTGGTGGTGATAAATATTATATCGGGGACTTCTTGCATATTTTCAACACTTGTATATGCTTTGCCTTCTATTTTTTTGTTGGTCAATCCGGTTATATTCATGTGGCCATTGTTAATTGCGTTTACAGTGCCTTCCCTCCCTATGAAATATAAATTATTATTGGGTATCATGCTTGCTATTCCACACCCTAGTGCCCCGGCACCGTAAATAAGGATTTTCATTTTTATACCTCAATGCGCGTTCTCAGAACTCATAAGGATCATCATTCGATCAGTTGACCCTCTTTTCATCATTGAACATAGTGCCGAGAGAGGGAGTTGAACCCTCAAAATGCAGATCTGCAGTCTGCCACATTTGCCGCTCTGTCATCTCGGCATTTATTGATTTATTGATAATAATATAAAAGGGGTATTAACTTTTTTTCCTGTTTATTCTCACATTAAAAATATTTTATAATAAAAATTTAAAAAGTTTATTGATTGGTTTCTGCTTTTAAGCTTCTTTGGCTATTGCAAAGTATATTACAAAAGGCTAGTATGTAATCTGGAACCAATTGGCGATAATATTCACAACAGTTTCAAATATGTAAATAAATCCAAGATTTATTGCACAAGGTATTATCTACAAGCCATAATAATCAGTGGAAATATTAATTGGCCTGTTTGGCTAGTATTAGCCTGTTTTTTCCCGTATAATAATCCGACAATGCTATAAAGAACCAATATCGTTCAGAAATTCTAAAAAAAAATATTATTTGTATTTTTTTTAATAATTTTTCTGGTGCAGTAAATTTAAAGAAGTAATCAAACACAGGGTCGTATGTCCCTTTTAGAGTTCCCCAGTATATCCTTGCCATCATCATTTTCTCGAAGTGCTTGAAGCGTGTTGCAGGATATGGTACTGTTGGATTATTATAATCAGATATTACAAAAGTTGCTTTTCCATACGCTGTATCAAATGGGCAGTTTATGCGTCCTATGAATTTAGAGCTTTTTCCATCCAATATTTCTGCCACAACTTTAGCTTCTAAATGTGCCGTTACACCTGTTTTAGATACAGGCATATTATTTGCCTCTCCAACTGCAAACACGTTATCATATCCATCAACTCAACCCTACTTTAGTCCAATTTAAACTACCTATGCTTCAATTGGGTCACAACTTTTCAGTTAATTTCAATCCTACCTTAGTCTAATTTAAACAATACACATTTTTGCATTTTTGGGGCTTTAACCCCAAAATCTTTATTCTTTATGTGGAGGATGTATAATAAATGTATTGTATTTATAGATTCCCAACAAAAATTTTTTAATTATCAAAAAAATTACTTAAAATATGGTGTATCACATTTTCTCATACCACAAGATCAATAATTTTTCTTTTTGGTCTATCAAGAATTTGATTCATTAGAATTATAATGTTATATGCAACTATCTTCATCCCTACTGAAACATTATAATTCCTATTTCTTATGAACCAGATATATTCATATCCAATAATGCCCTCAAGTATCGCAAATGTTCTTTCAATCACCCATCTTAATGAATATCTTGATGCCCCTTCTTTATTTAACTTCTATAAAAAAGGCATATTTGACAATAACCTAAATCTTTTAGAGGATCTTAATTTTATAGTTTCCTTAATGTTTATTTCTGTAGATGGGAAAATTCAACTGCCATTTACAGTGGACCTTACATTTTTATGAAAAATGTGATACCCTATTACATAAAGAAAAAAACAAATATGCATAACCATATTGAAAGTAGTAAAATAGGGAGGATAGTTTGAAAAATGCAGTAATAGCTCCATTGGGACAAAGCCCACCAGTAATTACTACTTTTATAGAGGGAATTAGAGAAAAAATAGAGGACTGTATTATACTAATTACAGAGAACAAAGATGTAAGAATGGGATATGAATTAATTAGAATTTCAATGAAACTTAGATATCCCTCAGTTTATATGCACGAAGTTGTACTACCATTTGAAGATGTTTATACAAGAGAGGATAACTTGGAATTTATGGCAATATGTGTCAAGATAATCAAAGAGGAAAGAGAAATTCACAAATGTGATAAAATATTTTTGAATATAGCTGGAGGAAGAAAAAATATGTGCATATCACTTTCACTACTAGGTCAGATAATGGCGGTTAACGAAGTTTTTCATATTATTAAAAAAGACGTAGAAGCTATAAATATAGAATTAGAAAAACTTAGAGCGGAAATAAAAAAGATATATATAGCAAAAGATGATGATGAAAAAATAAAGATCTATAAACAATATAGTGGAGATTTTGATAAAATCCTTTTCCCATTACCTAAAGATTATGAACTAATAATAATTCCAACTCTTCCATATCCTCTAGAATACCTTGGAAAGATAATTTCTAAAATATTTCAGGATATAGATACTCTTATGTTGGAAGAAAAAACTATGCTAGAAAGACATAGCATACTGGAAAGTGTTGGCAATAGTTTTCAGTTAACATAGTATGATGAGAAGTTTTAGGGGTGTTTCGAAAATGAAAATAATTTTGGGGATTTTGGGGGATGTAAAAGGATATAAACCAGTACTATACGAGTTTGATGACAAAACACAATATACAACTCGTTTTATTACTGAGGCATTGCGACAAAAGTATAAAAATGAATCAAAAACACTCCTTTTTGTTCCTGAAAATTTATTAGAAAAAAATTATCACGGTAAAATTGATGAATTAAAAAAGAAAATGAATGAAGATGGAGAAAATATAGAATTTGAAAATATAGAATTTATTGTTCTTCCATCAGATAGTTGGGCAAAGTTCCAAGATTTTGTTACAAAAATATTTTGTGGATTGATTGAATTTACTAAAAAAATAAGAAAGGAAATAGAAATAAAAAATGAAGAAATATACATATGTGGCTCTATAGGTCAGAACATATACGTGATGGCTTTACTGGAAGCAGTTAGAAAATATCTTACATACAAACAACTTGAGAACATCTTACAGGATCCAAACATCATAGAGGCAAAAATTTTATCGCATCCACCAATTACCCAAGATCGGAATATCGCTGGAGGTGCATACTTATGTGAGATGTATGATTTTAAAGCAAAAGCGTTTTTATCTCTTCCAAAGGTAGGAAACCCTAATGAATTATATGAAAATAGTAAAAAAAATGAGTTTAGGATTTTACTCAATCAAGATGATCAACTAAAAAATAAAATATCTGAATTCAAAGAAAATATTGACAATTGTTTGCAGTCGCTTAAAATTGGGTATAACTCATTAAGATACAACATATCTCTATCCTTCTATACACCTCAAATAATGGATCTTAGCATGGATCTCAATGAGATAGAAAATTCTTTACTATACATATTAGATCAATTAATCATCAAAAATATAAATGTAGATTCAATAAAGATTTCAAATATATTTTTTTCAATTGCAATGTTGAAATCAATAAAGAAATTTAAAGAAAATTTAGGAAAACCAACCATTAAAAATATCAAAGAACAGTTTACCAATGTATATACAAAAGATTGGTTAGGTCTAATGTTAAACAAATATGTTCTTGATTATGAATTAAGAAATATATCTAGGGAAGCAGAAAAAAATAATGTCCATGATAAAACAAATTTGGTGAAGTTATTCGATACCAAAGGGAGTGAAGATCAAAAAAGGAACTTTTTTGCCCATTGTGGCTTTATAAAAGAGTTCACATGGATTTCTCGTAAGGATCATCAAAAAAGGAACTTTTTTGCCCACTGTGGCTTTATAAAAGAGTTCACATGGATTTCTCGTAAGGATCAAGATGATTATCTAATAGAGTGGGATGAAAAGAATTGCAATGAAATAAAGAAGTGGATTAAAAATCCATAACAAAAAATTGAATCAATAAAGATGCAGGATATATTTACTAATATATTTTTGTTATTAATTTATTTTTTTGAAGTGATGATACAAAATTATCAAGTGCTACCCATTGGTTATCAGGAAGAGATACTCTTTCCTTAGAAAAAGTAAGATTTGAATTAGTAGCGGGCATAAAGGTAGATTTCATAACAATAAAGAGACTCTCATAATTATTTTTATTTTGAATAATTTTTATCATCAACGGAGAAGCTCTTCTCAGTGTTTGTGTTCCTTGGTTAAGATTAACCATATTGCCCCTTCTTAAGCTTGAAAAATAGAAATTTAAAGGAAGTCCATAAATTGCTCTCTCAAAAATTGGATTATTATTTACTCGATTACCTTGCAATATATTTTTAGCAGTGTTATAGTCGGGTTGTCTATAGCTCCTATATGCCATCAATAAAAATCCCATAAAATCGAGTAGATCGTTCCAATTGTTTATATTATTTCCACTCCAAGAATTTTTAAGATAGTTACCTTTTCTTCCTTGTTGAACTTCATTTCTCCAATTATTTAGGTTTTTAAAATTACTCTTCTGAACATGATAAATATTAAAATTATCAAACAGATAAGGAATGTCACTTCTTGGTTTAGAACTTAAAATTTCTTTTATTTTTTTGAAATTATTCTTTATCCAATTTTCTAAATCATTATCAGGAATAAAATCCAATTCAAAACAATTATTTGATATATTATTATTTTTTTCATCTTCAATTTTTTCAATTTTAATAGAACCAAATCCCCTTCTAGATCTACTTCCAAAGTTTCCCAAGTTAAAAGCAAGCCATAAAGAACAGAAAAATTTTCTAATATCATCCTCAGTAACTTTTGGATGGAATGAGATTTTGAGGGTAAATGTTGTATTTTCGGGAACTGCATACCTATTTGTCAAATTTGTCAAATTTAATGAGAACCCTAAATAATTATATCCTTGTTTACCAGAAGCAGGAGAAAATTTTTGTGGTTTAAAGAGCGTTTCTTTTATAAATATCCTCACCGCGCCCTGATTTGATGTGTCGCCAGCCCAACCAAAGATTCTTTTTTCATCTTCAAAGGAAACACCAGCAACTCTAAACCACCATCTCAAAATTCCATTTATAGATTGTGCCCTTAATTCTGGTTGCTGAGATGCTCCACCCATAAAAAGTGGAGTTATAACAGTACAGGTTATTTCGAACATTCTTTTCATTCAATCCACCACCTGTAACCTCCTTTAAAAGCGGATTTTATTTTCTGTTGAAACCTCAAAAAATTATATTGCTCACTCTTCATACCCTTATCTCCGTTGAAATTCTTTTAGCTACAACAAGCATGCTGGCAAAGTTTTCAATCTCAAGCTCCTCAAATAGTGGTAAAATACTCTTTTCAAAATAATATTTCAATAGATCTTTATCTCCTTGCTTTCTCATAAATATTCTCTTTAGTTCGTTTCTCAATATCTCCTTTATGGTCGGGATGTTCTCTCCCTCACCCCTATCTTTTTTCTTGTATAACTGTTCCACAACCTCGAGATATTGATATGGGAATACACCAGGGATCTCATCTGCTCTGAACTTACAGATCAATTCATCAATAAAATCTACTAGATCCCATTCTCCGCCGCACTCTCTCTCCTCTCCACTGTGCGTTAAAAATACAAGACAAAATCCCTTCTTGCCATATTTGTTCTTCGCTTTCTTTTCAGCCTCGTTTACCTTCTTTAACGCCAAATAAAGGGGGTATTTATGATGAACAATTAAAATCCCGGCGCTCATTGAGGCTTTTTGACTTAATGTACTTCTAAAACTCTTCTGTAACTCATATGCGCATTTCAATACGTCCTCTACAGGCAAAAATGCTAAGATATCATCGCCACCTGCATAAATGAGCATTCCATAATGCTTTTCTACAATCTCTCTCACCTCTTCCAGTGCAAATTGAGAGAGTTTTCTTGAAAATGCTTGGTGGAAGGAGGGGGAATTTGGATGCTTTGCACATAAAATTTGTTGAAGATTCTTTAGGTTTTCCCCTTCCGAAAACTGAATAAGTGCTTCTCTTGTTTTTTCATGTATAGTATCTTTAATTTGTAGATTATATTCGCCTTTGAGCCATTTCCCCATATTATCACCGTCCATCTGTAGGATCGCATAGTATCTCGATGGGTTGATGTTATTCTCTCTTAAGAATTTTAAAATTTCCTCGTAATCCTGTTCAGTAACCGACTCATTATTATATTCTTTTTTAAAGTAATCTATGCTATAAGTTTCCTCCATAAGATATTGCCCATCAATTTCACAAGGACTATCTATTTCATAAAGACTATCTTTTTTTCTTAATTTTGGTACTGTGTAAGAATTAGGAATCCCTACCTTTTGTTTAAAATTACTAAACACTTGTTTAAATTCTGATTTGACACTTTCGTCTAACCTTCTCTTTTCTCCAATACTTGCTATCTCTGATGTCGATGGGAATTTTACAGCTTCAGATAAACCAAATTCATCTTTTATAATTTCAGGAAACATCCTTTTTGTAAAACACACGCCACAAAGTCTTTCACCATCTCTTACAATTTTCTGCTGAGTTAATTTTTCCCAATCAATGTTTAGAACCTCAAATTCTCCGCAAAGATGGCATTTTTCACCCACTTGTTCATCTTGTGAAAAGTCCCTTATGCTCTTCCTCGCTGCAAGGAGTCTCTCTGCGAGTTCTAAGAGGAGCGAATAAGCACTACCGACATTGGCGGTTTTATAGTATGGGTGTTTTACTATTTTCTCTATAGTGGTGTAAAGTGCATCTTTATCTAGGACCAGTGCATAATCTTTCAAGACATCATCGAAACCTACATTCTGATGCCAAGGCATTACAGCCCAATACACTTGGAAGTAGAGTAGGAGTTGCTTTCCTATCTTTTCTATATTACTACTTATTATATTATTCTGCTTGAGGGTGTTTTCTACTTTTTGAGCTAGTTCTTTTAATGTGTAATTAAAAGCGTTCTCACACTCCTTACATACTTGCATATCATAAGGAATAACAGCTAGGAATCTATTTGGCAGATTAGCAATTGTTAATTTGTCATCATAAATGTTATTAGTAAAATTTTTATACCAATCTTCAGAATCAAAATGCTTCTTCAGAATATCTTGGAATGTTTGATTTGCAGAGCTTAACGATTGGTGCCCAAAATTCATATTACATAAATATCTATCAACAAGTGGCTGTCTTAATAAGTTAGGGTATACAATAGTATCAGGTCCATATTTATCTACTATCGGTTGCATGCTTTTCCAGATTAGATAAGAAAGCATATAACTGCCAGCCCATAAATCAGATGTTTTTCTGGCTTTTGATATAAAACTCTGGACTGGTGCAATCGTAAAGAGTAAAAAGGCAGGTTGTGGTAACGCAGATGCAACAGCAGCTGTCTGTACAAGATGGTCATATATTGAGTGGTTTGGAGCCCTAGAATCGGCAGGATGTTTGTTTATTTCGGGGAAAATTTCTGGATAAAATCGCCATAAGAATAAAAAGGCAAACTTCGCTCTTTCATCCTCATCTTTAAACCCAGACAAATTTCCAAGTGCTTCAATTACCTTCTCAACTTTTTTTGGGTCTGGTGTCTGAACATATTCTTTATTGCCAGTAAATATATCAATAAATTTACATTCTTCAAAACTTACTTGGGACGCTTCCTTAAATGCTTCTATTTTTTGTTCTGGTAAATTAGAAGGAGAAACAATAATTCTACTTTGTGCTGAGGCAATCTGATCTGCCTCCTTAATTATTTTTTCATCATCAACTACAACATTCTCGCTAATGATATTTTTAAAAAGTTCGTCTCCTTCTCTCTCGTGACTCTTCAGATTCTTAATTTTATATGGTGGGTCGTGAAGGATTGCTTTTAGTTTAAGTCTCCAATCCGTGCTTTCCATTTTTCAACCCTCTATTTTTATCAAGCTTCCAACATCTACATCATTTACATGAGATTCCACCACTACAGCTCCGTTTAATCTTGGATCAAACACACTTATCGCTCTTACCGGATGATAGTAGTGCACGAAAAATCCGTAGAGCCATATCGGACCTCTCCCTGCAAGAATCACCGTATTTGTCGAAAATTTATTCTTTACTGAATCCGGTGGCAGGATTTTTTTCAGATCACTTGGCTCAAGTTCCCTTCTTAATTCAAATTGCACTAACGTAATGCCATCTTTTATCTCTTTTACTTCGAATTTGATAAACTCATCATCATTCAAATCTGCCATAACCAACCCTCGTTTTAGCACCTACACCATACTCTTCTAGAGCAGTTTTAATCCATTCCTTGACAAGATCTGTTAACTTGGAAAGGTTAGTAAACCAGTTATTCAGTATTGTTGGTATCTTTTTTGTTTCAGGTGAATCATTATATTCATTCAGAATTTCTTTTGCTCTAAATTCATCAAAAAGCACATTAAAACAGAATGGAATACCTTTTTTGAGTGTCAAAAATACAATTGGATTCGGATTTTCCCAGTCTGCCGGCGGCTCTTCTGCTGGCGGCTCTCCTTGCGTATAGTATTTGGAATAATGTGGATTCATCACATCTACATCAAAAATTTCCTGATTGTTATGAATCTCTGGATAGGCATCAAGGAAAAACAATAACCCCTTAAAGTTTTGTGTTCCAAACAAAAGTTTGTGTCTTAGAAAATCCTCATCTTCTGAATCAGCAATTTCATTGTCATATAACTGTTTTTGTAGTTCTTCTATTTCTTTATCCGCGCTTATGTTTCTTTTTTGAGCAATTTCCCAGAAACTTACCATTCTAACAACGCCTTTAAAAGCCGTTGCTGGGATATATGGTATCCCAAAAATATGGTGTAAGGTTAGTGATGTTTCGAGGACATGCTCACCTCCAAGCCCCACCACAAGACGAGAGGATGTAGTTAATGTATAATTACTTAATATTACTATATACCCAATATCCTTAAGATTATCTTTTTGTGTGTTAATTCTTTCTTCAAAAATTTTTGAAAACTTAATTAATACTCCATTATTTTTTGTTTTTTCAATTATTTCATCAAAAAATAACTTTTTGCTATCTCCCCCAATAGCATTCTGTTGTAGGCTAAACCAGTTGTTAGGTCTATGTGTTTCGGTTTTCTCTACTCTTGCATCAATTATGGGTATATATTTTTGAAGCACCAAAGAAACAGAATCTATATTATCCATTTTTCCATTTTTCCATGCTTTTTTAAAGAAATTCTTCTTAACCTCAACCTCTTTATCATTTTCTTCGGTGATTTTATCTGAATAAAATTCTCTATTTCCAAACCAAACTTCACCTTCAACTTTAAATTTTGGATACGGCATTTAATTCCTCCTATTCTTCTGCCTCAACTATTCTTTTTAGCCAATTTGAAATTGCAAGGGCTTCGATTGTAGCTAGTCGAAGGATTTGAAAATCTGCATTGGAAAGTTCCTCCAGTGCATCATTTTCGATAATACCCTTCTTTCTCAACCAATCATTAATCGTATCATAAACTTCCTTTCTTTCATTTTTTGATTTATAAAAAGCCAATGTTGGTATCAACCCGTTTGATACTATAAAAGACGGTAAGCTTCTTGCATGACCCTTATATTTATCTCTATCTTTATTATTGGTTATCTTTCTAACTTTTTGGATACAAAAACTTGCCCTTTCCTGTTCAAGAGTTTTTCTCATTTTTTCCACCACCAGAATGGTTTGTAGAGCATAACTTAACTCTCACATAGCCTTTTCCAGTTGTTTCGTTTCCACCAAGCTGTAGAAAGGAATTGTTTAATAATTCATCTAATGAATTCATAATTTCATCGGCACGGAAATATCCTCCCCTCCAAGCACTCTGCAGCTTAGTTATGATCCCATCTCCTTCTAGTTTACCTTTCACCGTATCCCAGTTAGGTTCATTATTCCTGTCCTTAGCAAGCTCTTCGTACAACCCTTTTTTAATTCCAAAATAAGGTTCTGATATAAAAATTAAAGAGTAAAAAATGCTTTCAGAGGGCACCAACTCTTCGCTAAATAAAGCACCTTCCTTAACAGTGCCTATTGCCTGATCTATCCTTATTCTAGTTCTTATTTCAACTGCATAATTTACAAAGTCTTTGAAGATGTTATCAGAAACAATGGCAATGTGTCCATTTAAATCATTAGTTAATGAATTATTAGGTAAAAAGTTTCCTAGGGATTGAGCAAAATCCTTATCAATATTTATTTGATTCGCTTCAAAAACAAATTCTTCAAGGGCCACTTTGTTTTCATCTATTTTCAATTTTGAATCTTGTGTGATTAAAATTTTTTCATCATCTTGTTCACCGGAGTTATTCATTTTAGGAAATTCTGGTATTGGTATTTCACTCTCAGTATTAAGCGCTTTTAAATCATCGTTAAATCTCTTTAAAACAAATGGGCATGTAATCCAGGCAAAAACGCCTTTTACAGACCGAACGGGATAAAGCAAAATCTTGGCGTCTGTTATGCTTATACAACTCGCAAAATCTGAACTTCCATCATTCGGACCAAAAATCGTTTCTACTTTATCCTTATCATTCCATCTTCTTGAAACATAATCTCTTATTACACCCTTTATTCCACTAGCCCACAAAACTGGAAAATCTGTGTGCCTTTCCCTCTGTATGGGCAAATCAATATAAGATACACTCTGGCCAGCACCCATATGTATGGGACTCTCTGCATAGAACGTCATAAGTGCACTTTTTCTATACATTCCATTAACCTCCCTTTTTTATTAGGACAAGGTTTGCTCCTATAAAATCTTGTTGCCCTCCTTTTTCCTCTTCAATACAGTACGAGCTATTATTACTTTTAGTTAAAAACGAAATTGCTTTTAACCCCTTCTTTCCATTATTACTTTCAAGCCAAAATACTGTCCCAGGTGGATACGCTCTTTTTGTTAGACGATCAATCCTTAAGTTTTTAGAGCTAAGACCAACTATCCTGTAATTCCCATAGCATGCAGAAAACATCTTGAAACTATCTATCTGTGGTATCCTTTTCTCAGAATCACAGAAATCAAAAATACCATATGTCAGAAACAAAAGTTGAATCTTTTCGTTCTTATCTAAATCAATATTCTCATCAATTCCCAAATTTTTTATAATATAGTCTTTAAAATCATTTACTTCTACATCATAGTGTACATTTCTCATTTCACCACCGAGTTTTAAACCTTGAGGAACCTGATTGAAAAAATCGCAAAGAGCCTTATCATCTTTCAGATCAACCTTTTTGAGTTCATCTGAGAAATCAAATTCCGCCCAGAAAACAAATTCAAAATTCTCTTTTAATCTCAAAAACTCAATTCTATAAAGCGCATCTTCCTTTGAGCCAACAGAATAAAGGGTGGATTCTATAGAAATTCCAACTCTTGGTTCATTTTTGAAAATTTCTTTGTAGTCCAGAATATCATATTTATTGAGTTCTTGACCATTTAACCATTTTTTAAGCCCAACAATGGAAATAAAACCATCAAAAGCTTCGATTTCTTCAGTTCCTTTATAAGTAGGTAAACTCTCTACTTCTGCAGGTTTATTTGTGTTTTGTAGGTCAAAAAGGTTTAACTTTTTTTCAAGAGGTTTTACCACAAAAAATTTATTGTGTTCTTGCTTTTTTCTCTCTGAATATATATTAAATGGTTTTGGAAAATAAATCATTGTGTCTTTCTTGATAAAAGGACCATAAACTGCTTTTAGAATGCTAGTGGCATTTATATTTTTAAATTTTGAGCATATAGCACCAGCAAATGTGTGTGGATAAGGTGGAAACACAGAATCCACAACATCTCCTCTATTAAATGGTCTACCAGAACCAAAATAGAGCACATCATATGGACTTAACGTAAACTTGAGCATACTGCTCATCCTCTGCCTTTAAAGTGTCTGTCTAACGTGTATGCGCAACACTCCGATAAATACGATAATTATGTAGAGGTATAATAAACTTGCTCGTGTTGTACCGTTAGTGTATTTTCTTGCTTTCCATACTCATTTCTCACATATTCAGTTTTTTACGCTACAATGCTGTATAGTATGGCTATTTATAGCTAGAAAATATATTGTACAGAAAATGATGTTACCAGTTTAGAATAAGTTCCTGCAACAAAGCATGCTACAATATGTCAGCGTACCTCATGCACTTGCGTATAGTAAAATACCTAATAACTTATTACACTTCCACTTTAACGTGTTTAGCCATCATCACCGTTCTAGAATGGTATTAGGATGATCTTTCAATCCTACCTTAGTCCAATTTAAACTTTAGAATCATATATATTTAAAACAGAAAAAAGCAAGTTTCAATCCTACCTTAGTCCAATTTAAACGCGATGTGATAGCAAATATACCAGTAAGCGATGTTTGTTTCAATCCTACCTTAGTCCAATTTAAACTATTTTTTAAAGAAACATAAGAAAATTATTGTTAGTTTCAATCCTACCTTAGTCCAATTTAAACTCTCTTTCTCTTCCATTGACCTAACCTGTTGAAATAGTTTCAATCCTACCTTAGTCCAATTTAAACTTATGTAGGTATGCAAATTGTAAAAGTTTATGATAATGGTTTCAATCCTACCTTAGTCCAATTTAAACGTAGTAGCGTTATTTTGTGTGTTAGTGTTATCAACGTAGTTTCAATCCTACCTTAGTCCAATTTAAACCATAATGTAATAGTCAGACGTTCTAGAAATAAGTGTTTCAATCCTACCTTAGTCCAATTTAAACAATATTAGTGAGGTGGGTAAATGATATCATTTAGTATGTTTCAATCCTACCTTAGTCCAATTTAAACCTATAATCATGATAAAAAATATAGTTAGAGTAAAAAAGTTTCAATCCTACCTTAGTCCAATTTAAACCAAAACTATAACTTGGTTTTAGTTCCTGGAACTTTAACGTTTCAATCCTACCTTAGTCCAATTTAAACTAAAATTATTATAAGGTTTAGTTAGGGTTATCAATGTTTCAATCCTACCTTAGTCCAATTTAAACTCATCTAAATTCATACTTTTATATACATATTTGAATGTTTCAATCCTACCTTAGTCCAATTTAAACGACAGAATAGAGGGGATGTATAAATGACGGTAGATGTTTCAATCCTACCTTAGTCCAATTTAAACGGAGGTTCTGCCTTCGTCCTCCAAAAAAAAATAAAATAGGTTTCAATCCTACCTTAGTCCAATTTAAACCGGCGAGTTA
>Ga0080003_1000062_pt1 | contig 75473 bp, 81 predicted proteins | sample JossMetagenome_FD_69206 | JGI IMG/M metagenome (GOLD analysis project Ga0080003, IMG submission 69206) | Hot spring microbial communities from Joseph's Coat, Yellowstone National Park, USA - JC2_E (SPADES assembly) (version 2) | ecosystem: Environmental > Aquatic > Thermal springs > Hot (42-90C)... | reverse complement strand
TAAATGCCTTTGATAAATTACCCAAAGAGGCTAGAATTTATATTGAAGAGATAGAAAAAATTCTTCAAACAAAAATATCCATTATAGCAACAGGCACAGATAGAAACGAGACGATTTTTAGATAGGGAGGTTTCTTATGTGTATTTTTTGTAAGATTGTAAGTAAAGAGTTACCAGCGAAAATTGAGTTTGAAGATGAACGATATATGGCGTTTTACGATATTAACCCCAAAGCACCTGTGCATCTTTTAATCATACCTAAAAAACATATTGAAAACCTTAACGATATTGATGAATCAGAGATTGGTATTGTTGCGGATATGGCACTTATTGCAAAAAATTTAGCTAAAAAATTAGGTATTGATAAAACTGGCTATAGGGTTGTAATAAACAACGGTCCAGACTCTGGACAAGAAGTGTATCATATACATATGCATTTGTTAGGCGGTAATTTTTTAGGTTCAAAATTATTTGCTAAAATATGAAAATTTTAGTTTTAAACGGACCAAACCTCAATATGCTTGGCAAAAGAGAGCCTAATATTTATGGCAGGTTATCTTTGGCTGATTTAGAAGATAATATTAATACACTAGCCAAAAACTTAGGTGTAGAGGTTGAGTTTTTCCAGTCAAACTACGAAGGAGCTATTGTAGAAAAGATTCATCAAGCTTTTGGTAGAATAGATGGAATTATTATTAATCCGGGTGCTTTTACTCACACAAGCATCGCCATAAGAGATGCATTTTTAAGCGTAAATATACCATTTGTAGAAGTTCATCTATCAAATATATTCAGCAGAGAATCTTTTAGGCATAAAAGTTATTTAAGCGATATAGCGCAAGGCGTTGTGAGTGGTTTAAAAGAATACTCTTATCTTTGCGCTTTAAATTATTTGGTAGAATTACTAAAACATTAATTCGATTTATGCGTGTGATTTAGGGCTTTTCTTTTTTGAGCATTTAGTTGTGATTTTCTTAATCTAATAGATAGAGGTGTTACCTCGACCATTTCATCATCTTTGATGAAATTTATAGCTTTTTCTAGCGTCATAGTATTTGGGCTTGATAGTATTATATTATCATCTTTTCCGGCAGCCCTCATATTTGAAAGCTTTTTTTCTTTACATGGGTTTACATTTAAGTCTGTTTCTTTGTTATGCTCGCCTATTATCATACCTTCGTAAACAGGATCATTGGGGGCAATAAACAATTGACCTCTTGGTTGCAAATTAAATAAAGCATAAGCAACAGCTATACCTTGCCTATCGCTTACCAAAGATCCGCTGTATCTTGTTGCTATATCGCCAGCATAATCGTCATATTTTTCCAAATATGAGTTCATTATGCCAGTACCTTTTGTATCGGTTAAAAATTCATCTCTAAAACCTATAAGTGATCGTGAAGGCACAAGAAACTCAATTCTTATGCGGCCTTTAAAATTATTTGAAAGATTAATCATTTTGCCTTTTCTAGTCTGGATTTTTTGTGTTACGATACCCATAAATTCTTCAGCGCAGTCTATAAATAAATGCTCATATGGTTCTAATTTTTTGCCATTTTCGTACTTATATATGACATTTGGCCTGCTCACGCAGAATTCAAAACCTTCTCTTCTTAATTGCTCAATAAGTATAACCATCTGGAATTCGCCTCGTCCCTTTATAATAAAACTATCAGTATCGTCTGTTTCTTCAAATTTTATCGATACATTTTTTAGCGTTTCTTTAATCAGGCGTTCTTTTATGTTTCGCGACTGGACTATTTTACCCTCTTTACCAGCAAAAGGTGAATCGTTTACACTAAAAACCATTGAAACTGTGGGCTCATCAATAACTATACGCTTTAGTGGTTTTTCTACATCGCTTGAGCAAATGGTATCGCCTATTGCAATATCTTCAATGCCAGATACTACGATAATATCGCCAGCTTCAATTTTTTCAATAGGTTTCAAGACTATCCCGTCATATGTTTGTATTTTACTTATTGAAGCATTTTTTTTGTTTCCGTTTACATCAAAATAAAAAAAAGTCGTAGTTTTAATATTATCTAAAAAGCCGCTAAATACTTTTCCAATGGCTAGCTTACCCAAATAGTCTGAATATCCTAGATCGCTAACGAGCATTGAAAAACTGTCTTTGCTTTGGTAGGTAGGTGCTGGTATTTGTTTAATAATTTCTTCAAAAAGTGCCGAGAGGTCGCTTTCTGTGCTATTTAGACTCCTTTTTGCTATACCTTGTTTGCCTATTGCATAAAGGACACTAAACTCCAATTGTTCGTCATTTGCATCTAAATCAATAAATAAGTCGTATATTTCATCTAAAACTTTATCTACTCTTGCGTCTGGCCTGTCAATTTTGTTAATTACAACAATTATTTTTAACTTTGCTTCCAATGCCTTTTTTAATACAAAACGTGTTTGGGGTAGTGGTCCTTCTGCAGCATCGACTAGCAGTATGCTCCCATCTACCATTGATAAAGCACGCTCTACTTCTCCCCCAAAGTCGGAGTGACCAGGTGTATCCAATATGTTAATTTTTACACCATCAAAGAACACGCATGAGTTTTTGGCTGCAATGGTAATGCCCCTTTCTTTTTCTAACTCCATACTGTCAAGTACACGTTCTTGTATATTTTGATTTTGTCTGAATGTTCCGCATTGTTTAAACATAGCATCCACAAGTGTAGTTTTACCGTGATCAACATGTGCTATAATAGCTATATTTCTAATGTTATCGTTAAAATTTTTAGACATTTTTTTCCCTTGCCTTTGTTATTAAACTTTTTGTATTGGATCTTTTTTTAAATATTTGAAGTAATACTTGAGCTTCTTCAAATGGAACACTTACAAACGAGAATTTGTCAAATATTTTAATGTCTTTAATATCTCTTTCGTTGATTTCAATTTGCTGTTTTATAAAATCGATTAATTTTCTTGGCGTCATGCCATCTTGCCTTCCAAGAGCAATAAAAAGGCGTGTTTTTGAGTATGCTTCAAGTGGTTTAACCTCTTTAATATCCTGATAGTTTTTTTCATCAAGGTCTTCACCAAAGCTATATTTAAGCAAAGCAGCAACAGTTTCTAAAGGTGTGTGCTGTTCTAAAACTAAAGTTGCCAAACTTGTATATTTTTCTTCTGGTTTTTCTTGGATTATACTTTCAATTTCGTCTTGAATCCTACTTATCTTAAAATTTATAATTTCATCAATTGTAGGCAAACCCTGTTTTTTGATATCAAGTTTAGCGGTTTTTAGCATATAAATGAGTCTGCTATACTCGTTTGGTGTAACAAAAGTAATAGCTACGCCACTTTTACCAGCTCTTCCTGTACGTCCTATCCTGTGGATATAGGATTCAACATTTTCTGGTATTGAGTAATTGATAACGTGTGTGAGATTTTCTATATCAATACCCCTTGCGGCTACATCTGTAGCAATAAGTATTTGTGTGTTTCTTTTTTTAAATTTATTTAAAACAATTTCTCTGGATTTTTGTGTCATATCACCATGAAGAGCTGCTGCGCTATAGCCTGCATCTTGTAATCTGTTGGCAAGCTCATCTGTTTCAATTTTGGTTTTGCAAAAGATGAGCGCATAAAATTCTTTTTGCATATCGATAATGCGACATAAAGCTTGAAATTTCTCCTCGTAATTAACTTCAAAGTAAATTTGTTGCGTAAGGTTTGATGTTACATCGTCTTTTTTTGTTTTTATAATTTCGTATTTCCTCATGTGTTTTTTTGCTATAGAAATTATTTGTGGTGGTATTGTAGCAGAAAACATCAAAATCCTTTTGTTTTCGTTTGTATGTTGCAAAATCTCTTCCACATCATCAATAAAGCCCATATTCAACATTTCGTCAGCTTCATCTAAAACCATGTCGTTAATATTAGACAAGTCTATTGTTTTTCTTTGAATATGATCCAATATCCTGCCTGGCGTGCCTACAATTATATCAACGCCAGCTTTAAGTTTAGATATCTGCAAATCTATAGACTGACCACCATAGATAGGTACAATTTTAAGTTTTTTTATTCCTTTTAAGGAATTGAGTTCTTGAGAGATTTGAAGGGCAAGCTCCCTTGTAGGTGTAAGAATCAAACATTGAACATACTGTGCCTTTTCCTTGATTTTTTCTATAAGCGGTATTCCAAAACTTGCCGTTTTGCCAGTGCCTGTTTGTGCTTGAGCAATTAAATCGGTGTTTGTTTTTAACATCAGTGGTATTACTTGTTCTTGTATTGGTGTTGGTTCTTCGTAGCCCTTTTTTAGTAGAGATTTTAAAATATTTTCCGAGATACCCAAATTTGCAAACTTTTCTAACCTTTGCATATTACTTCCTTGTAATTTTAAACAGATTAAAAACCTTTATTTAGCTAAAAAGCATGTTTTTAATTTTGCGCTAGAAAGCACAAATGCCATTAGATAAAAAAAATAAGACAAGACGTTCAAATAAGCCCCGTATTTCTTTTAAAACAATGAGCTTTTTACAAGCGCATTTAAAATACAAATCAATTATACTATCTTTTTTTTATTTTGCAATAGATTTATTTTTGACAATAATTGACAAAAATAAAAATTTAGCTATCATAAAAATAGAATTTAAAAGAAGGTAAAGGTTTTATGAAAGAAAAAATTTTAGACATTGTGCAGGGCTTTATTAAGACAAGCGATATAGAAGAGTTTATGTCTTTACTGAAAGAAAGAAGTGCCTATATAAAAGGAAAACCTATCGATTTTTTAATTGCATCAAAAAGCGATATACTAACTATGCTTGATTTGTTGAAAGATTTTTTAAAGCAAAGAAGCTTTGTACCAAAAAGGACACTGATTGCACTTATTTTGCTTTTAGCTTATGCCGTTGGAAAAAAAACTAAAAAGCTTGATATTTTAAAGACAAGTATTGATAGTGATTTACTGATTGGTTTTTGTATTTATTTGGTAGAAAAGGATATTCAAAAGTATTTAGAGTTTAAAGGAGGCAAGAAGTGAGCACAGAGCATGCGCATGAACATGATCATGGAGATTCTAAAAAAAGACTACTTGGTTTTTACAATGCAGCAAAGTGGGCTATGGATGGTGTTTGCACGCTAGATGTTTACGCTGAGGTTGATGAACACGATGAAGCTCAAGTAAAAAAAGAACTTGAGGATCTTGGTATTAATTATGACTTAACAAAAAAGGGTATAGTAAAGGGTTATTTTGAAGGTTCATACGATAGGGTTTTGCCAATAATGCGTACATTACTGGAGAAAGGTTGGCATTGGTAAGATTTGACTCAACTTTGCACAAAAAACTACCGCGCTATAATAGTTGTATAGTGTGTGGTAGCGAGAATGATTTTGGTTTAAAAACTTGGTTTTTTACAGATTTTGAATTTGTGTACAATAATTGCTTATTAGATAAGCATTATATTGGCTACCCAGAAAGGATTCATGGTGGGATAATTAGTGCTATTTTAGATGAAACGATGGGATGGGTAGCCACAGTAAAAACAAATCATTTTTACTACACAGTAGAGCTTTGCATTAAATACAAAAATATTGCCAAACCAAATACGGAGCTTTTTACTCAAGCACAATTTTTAACGCTTAAAGGAAAAATAGCACTTACACAAGCTGTAATATATAGCGAAAACGAGAAAATCATAGCTACAGCTAAAGGCAAATACTACCCCCTTGACCCCAAAGACCAAAATTATGTAGAAAGTTTACTAACAAAAGAATACTAAGTGTTAAGTTTCAATAATTCTTTTATTTTTTCTTTTAATTCTGTTAAATCTGGTGATTTGACAATGTAAGCATCGGCTATCCATGTGGAAAAATCCTGCTTGTAATGCGAGTAGGCGGTAGACATAATTATTGGTGTATTGGGCGACTTTTCTTTTAGTATTCTTAAAGCGTCTAAGCCGCTCATTTTTGGCATAGCTATATCTAGAATTACTAAATCGGGTTTTTGATTGTCAAAATCGTCAATGGCGGATAGTGCATCTGGGTAGGATACTACATCAAAACCTTCGTCTTTTAATTCTTCTTCGTACAAAAACCTTATGGAGTCTTCGTCATCAACTACCATTATCTTTTTTTTCATTTTTTTCCTCCTCCATTATATTGGGAATTTTAATGATAAACTTTGCTCCAACGCCTACAAAGTTGTCTAAACTAATTACACCACTATGTTCTTGAACAATTTCTCTAACTATTGATAAACCCAAACCCGTTCCATGCGATTTTGTAGAATAGAACGGTTTGAATACATAAGGCAAAAACTTTATATCAATGCCGCCACCATTATCCTCCACAGTTATGACAATAAACTTATCTTCCTTATATGTAGAAATTTTAACAAACCCGTCTTTTTTATTTGCTATAGCTTCTGTTGAGTTTTTTATTAAATTAATTAACACTTGTTTAATCTGATCTGGGTCACCATATAAATACCTTGCAAATTCAGATAAGTCTGTTACAAAGTTTATATTCGGAGAGTTGATGCTTTTTAGCGTTTCAATAGTTTCTAAAATGAGTTTTTCTAAGTCAAATTGTTTTTTTACACTTTTATTTTGGCCTTTGGCGTATCTATTTATATCAAGGGTCAGGTTATAAACTCTATCTAATTCTTTTTTTACAATATCAAGATATTTAGATGTCTGAGAATCAGTATCAGAAATTTTTCTAGCTCTTTCAAGAAAGCCTATAGCACCAATAAGCGCATTTTTTATTTCATGTGTTATATCAGCTACCGCTCTACCTAAATTGAAAATGTGTTTTTGATGAATGAGGTTTTGTTGTTCTTCGATTAGACGCTTGCTTATGTTTTTATATGTTTCTATACTCATTAAGTTTTCTATGGCAATAGCAGACTGATTTGCAAATAAAAACAATGTATTTATGTCATCTTGCGTTATGGGTCGCTTGTTGTAAAAGTTATCTGCAACAATTGCACCAATGGGTTGTTCTCTAGAAATAAGCGGCGCAAAGGCAAACTGTTCAAACTGAAGTTCTCTAAAAATTTCATCATCGCTACCTAAATTGCTTAGGTCAAATATAAAAGCCTGTTTTTGATTAATATTTTTAAAAACTGTATCTTTTTCAAGATTAACCCTAAACTGACTAATACTTTTATTGAAGTTTGAACTGCGCTGTGCTTCTATATTTATTTCATTCAACAACCATGAGGCCATTTTGCCTCGAATATCCAGATTTTTTAAATTATTCCAGATTGTTGTGGCTTCTTGTATAGAATCTGGTGCAACACCTAATACACCATCAATCGTATTATTTGGCCTATTGTACAAAAAAATTGCCGCCCTATTAAAACCAAGACCATCACCAATGGTAACAGCCGTTAAAACAACATGTAGTAGCCTTTTTAATTCTGTTGTAAGGCTTATTGCAATGCCTAACTCGTATAGTAGTTTCCATTCTTCTACAATTCTATCTTTATCCATAAATTTTCTTGTAAAGTTTTATGTATTCTTTTGCTTGATTTTTCCAGGAATAATCAAGTTGCATTACATGCTGAGCAATTTTTAGCAATTCATCCTTTTTGTTGTTAAAAAGGTCTATAGCTTTTTTGAGAGTTTTTGTAAGTTCTTGAGAATCATATTTTTCAAACACAAAACCTGTTGGGTTTTTTACACGATTTGAGTAATTTTTTACTGTATCTTTAAGACCACCAGTTGCCCTTACTATTGGCAAGGTTCCATATCTGTAAGCTATCATTTGACCTAAACCGCACGGTTCGTATTTTGAGGGCATCACGAAAAAATCGCTTGAAGCGTAAATTTTATGAGCTAAAGGTTCATCAAACTTAAGATTTAATGATACTTTATCTTTGTAGATATTTGAAATCTGCATTAATGATTCTTCTATATCATTTTCGCCACTGCCTAAAATAATAAATTGCGCATCTGTATGTGATTCTAATAGTTCTTTAATGCTTTTTGAAAAAATATCCATACCTTTTTGTGCGGCAAGCCTCGACACTATACCAAATACTGGCACATTTTTGGTTGGTAAGTTAAGCAGTTTTTGAATGGCAGTTTTATTTTTTATTTTGTCTTTTGGATCGTTAAAATTGTAATCTATAAATTTATCCGTTTTGGGATCCCATACATCTACATCTATACCATTTACAATGCCGCTTAATTTATATGAAAATTTTCTTAACAGTCCATCTAAACCAAAACCATACTCTGGGGTTTGGATTTCTTGAGCATAAGTTTTGCTTACTGTTGTAACTGCATCTGCAAAAACAATGCCGCCTTTTAGGAAATTAATTTTATCATAATACTCAAGCCCATCGATTGTAAATAGTTCCCAAGGAAGGCCTAAGTTATTCATATAATATTTATCAAATACACCTTGATAGCCCAAGTTGTGTATGGTAAAAACGGTTTTTGTGTTGGGAAATGTCTCTTTGTAAAACAGTTTCAAATAAACATTAACCAATGCAGATTGCCAGTCGTTTGAGTGTAAAACATCTGGCTTAATACCAAGTGCCTTTAGGCTATCCAATATTGCTTTTGAGAAAAAACCAAACCTTAGCGCATTATCCTCGTAATCGTGTGCACCAATACCATATAAATGGTCTCTGTTAAAATACGCTTCGTTTTCTACAAAATAAAAATCGCAAGCATCTATGGATGTTTTATAAATATTTGTGTTGATAGTCCTATTATCAAAACCAATATCTACATTGTTTGCAAGCGTTAAATGGGTTTTGTCAATTGATTTATAAAGAGGACTAAATACACTGACTTTTAAGCCGTTTTGAACTAAAGCTTTTGGTAGAGCTCCTGCAACATCCGCTAACCCTCCTGTTTTAGAAAAAGGAAAAACCTCACTTGAAGCTAAAACTATATTCATTGTTTCCTCCTATAGGGTAATCTCCCTTAAATATTTGGCTGCATCTTCTGGTGGTGTTGGGTTAATGTAAAACCCACTACCCCACTCAAAACCAGCTATTTTTGTTAGCCTGGGCGTGATATCTAAGTGCCAATGAAAGTAATCGTCGTGGTCAAAAATAAATGCACCATTAATTAAGACAAAATTATAAGGTGGGTTATCTAGAGCAATTTTTAGCCTTTTAAGCGTGTTTTGTAAAATATAGGTAAAATCATACAAAACTTCTGCGTCTTCAAACTCAAAATGTGCGTTGTGTTTTTTAGGAATTATAGATACTTCAAATGGCGAGCGTGACGCAAATGGTGTGATGGAAATAAAGTGTTTTGTTTCTTCAATTAAGCGCACCTTGTCATTTAACTCTTGTCTTATTATATCGCAAAATGGACATCTGTCTTTGTATGAAAAGTAGGTTTTTGCCCCTCCAAACAATTCAAGTGGTCTTTTTGGTATAATAGGAAGGGCAATAAGCTGAGAGTGGGAGTGCTCTAAACTTGCCCCAGCCACAGCACCGTAATTTTTAAACACAAGTACATATTTCATGCGTTTATCTTTTTTTAAGTCTTCTATTCGTGCTTTGTAAGCAAAAATTACATCTTTCATTCTATCAAGCGGCATAGCATCCAGCGTTTCTGCGTGGTTTGGCGTTTCAATGATAACTTCGTGTGCACCAATACCATTCATGGCATCATACATGCCAACGGCATGTTTATCTAAATCACCCTCAATACCCAATGCAGGAAACTTATTGGGTACAACACGCAATGTCCAGTTTGGGTCATTTGGTTGGCTTCCTGCGGGTCTAACTGCATAAATTTCTGGCGGTACGTACTTTTCGTTTCCTGGGTCAAACGGGCAAAAACCGCCAGTTATTTTTATTTGTTCTTCTTGCTTAAAATCGTGTGGCCTTTTGCCACGCTCTGTAGATATTATAACCCATCTTTCAACAATTGGGTCTTTTCTTAGCTCACTCATAATTTTACCTCACTATTTGCGTGCCTATGCCCGCATCTGTAAATATTTCTTCAAGTAGGGCATGTTGTTTTTTCCCATTTATAATATGCACCTTTTTTACTCCATTTTCTATGGCTTCTTTGGCAGATAATACTTTTGGGATCATACCACCTGTTAGTACAGTATCTATCATTTTATCAATATCTTTTATCTTTATTTCGCTAATTAGTTTGCCGTCATTGTCTAATACTCCATCAACATCGGATATATATATAAGCTTTTCTGCTCGAATAACTTGCGCTATACTTGAAGCTACTGTGTCTGCGTTAATGTTGTACCTGCTACCTGTGTCATCAAAACCAATTGGCGATACCACAGGAATGTACCCACTTTTAGATAGATTGATTAATATTTCTGGGTTTATTTCTTCTACATCTCCAACAAGGCCCAAATCCACATCTTCAAGGAGTAATTTTTTAGCTTTTATTATATTTGCGTCAACACCACTTAAACCTACGGCTTTGCCCCCAAAACGGTTTATGTTTAATACAATTTCTTTATTTACTTTGCCAGCCAACACCATTACAACGACTTCCATAGTTTTTTCGTCAGTAATACGCAAACCTTTGTGAAATTTTGTTGTTATGTCAAGTTTTTCCAGTGTATATCCAATTTCATTACCACCACCGTGAACAATGATCGGATTTATACCAACAAATTTTAGTAGCGCTATATCCTTTGAAAAAGCCATTTTCAATTCATTGTTAACCATAGCACTGCCACCGTATTTTATCACAAACGTATTGCCAGCAAATTCCTTTATGTATGGCAAGAACTCTATTAAATAATCACCTTTTCGAGTTGTATGCATATAAATCCTCTCTAAAAGAAGTTTATTCTAAATTGGCAAAAAAAGCAAGCAAATTTTTTATTAAAAAGTGCAAATATTTTTGTTTAATAGTTTATAAAGCATTTTAATTTATTGTAAAGATGAATATTTCTACTTGAAAATTTAAAAATTAGGTGTATTATTAGCAACAGTGTTAGTCTACTGCTAATAAAATTGGGAGGTGAGTTTATGAAGTTTAAGCCATTGGCTGACAGGATATTGGGTAAAATTGAAGAGCAAGAACAAAAAACCGAGTCTGGAATCATAATACCAGACACTGCAAAAGAAAAGCCACAAAAAGCAAGGGTAGAAGCTGTAGGTAGTGATGTGGAGCATGTTAAAGTTGGCGATCTTGTATTATTTGCAAAATATTCAGGTACAGAATTAAAGTTAAATGATCAAGACTACATTATCTTAAAAGAAGACGAAGTTTTAGGTATTTTTGAGTAATTTATAAGGAGGTGATTGTATGGGTGCAAAACAGATAGAATTTGGAGATAGTGCAAGGTCAAAAATTCTAAAAGGTATAAATCAATTAGCCAATGCTGTAAGTGCTACGCTTGGACCACAGGGCAGAAATGTTGTTATTGATAGAAAATTTGGCAGTCCTTTAATAACAAAAGATGGTGTTACGGTTGCAAAAGAAATTGAGCTCAAAGATCCATACGAGAATATGGGTGCACAGCTTGTGAGAGAAGTAGCAAGCAAAACAAGTGATGTTGCAGGTGATGGTACAACAACGGCTACAGTTTTAGCAAGGGCTATTTACAGAGAAGGCTTAAAACATGTAACAGCAGGTGTGAGTGCGATAGAGCTAAAAAGAGGTATAGATAAAGCTGTAGAAAAAGTGGTTGAAGAGTTAAAGAAAATTTCTAAACCTATTGAAGAAAAAAGAGAAATAGCTGAGGTAGGGTCAATCTCAGCCAACAATGAAAGAGAAATTGGCGAAATTATTGCAGAAGCTATGGATAAAGTAGGAAAAGATGGTGTAATTACCGTTGAAGAGGCAAAATCAACCCAAACAGAACTAGAAGTTGTTGAAGGCATGAGATTTGATAGGGGTTATATTTCTCCGTATTTTGCTACAAATACTGAAAAGATGATTTCTGAGCTAGAAGAACCATTTATAGTTATAACAGATAAGAAAATTTCTTCTATGCAGGAATTTTTGCCTTTAGTAGAAAAAATAGCAAAGGCCGGAAAGCCTTTCTTAGTAATAGCAGAAGAAGTAGAAGGAGAGGCTTTGGCAACCTTAGTTGTAAATAAGATTAGGGGTACAATTTCTTGTGTGGCTGTAAAAGCTCCGGGCTTTGGCGACAGAAGAAAAGAAATGCTCAAAGATATAGCAATTTTAACAGGTGGCACTGTAATAAGCGAAGAAACTGGTATGAAATTAGAGACTGCCGATTTGTCAATGCTTGGAAGAGCCAAAAAAATTGTAGTTGATAAAGAAAATACAACCATAATTGACGGTGCAGGCAAAAAAGAAGATATTCAGGGCAGAATTAAACAAATTGACGCTCAAATAGAGCAATCAACGAGTGAGTACGATAAAGAAAAGTTGAGAGAGAGAAAAGCAAAGCTAGCAGGTGGTGTTGCTGTAATTAAAGTAGGTGCGTCAACTGAAACCGAATTAAAAGAGAAAAAAGCACGTGTTGAAGATGCTTTAAACGCAACAAAAGCAGCAGTCGAAGAAGGTATTGTGCCAGGTGGTGGTACCGCTTTACTAAAATGTCAATCAGCGCTTAAGGATCTGAAATTAGAAAATGAAGATCAAAACATAGGTGCATCGATAATTCTTAAAGTATTGGAAGAACCTATTAGAGCGATTGCCGAAAATGCTGGCTTTGAAGGCTCCATTATTGTAAATAAAATTAAAGAAAACAACAGTAAGTCTTTTGGCTTTGATGCAAGAAAAGGCGAATTCGTAGATATGTTGAAATCTGGTATTATTGATCCAACTAAAGTTGAAAGAGTAGCACTTCAAAACGCTGCTTCTGTTGCAGGCTTAATGTTGACAACAGAAGCTTTGATTACAGATATGCCAGAAGAAAATAAACCTGCTGCCCCAATGCCAGGTGGCATGCCAGACATGTATTAATATTTAACTTTGTCTTAAAACTCAAAAAAAGGAGGTATTTTATGCCTCCTTTTTTTATTTCGCAAGACCAAACCTTACAAAATCAAATAAGTATTGAAGAAAAGCCAATATTTGATAATTTGGATGTGTCTATATCGTAAAATTGCTCAAGGAATGAAGAAGAAAGTGTTTGGCGCTTATTAATAATTTTAAATATTTGTGCGTTTTTTAAAAAAATTATATAATCCGACAATCGTGCAAGTTTAATGTCGTGAAAAACGCTAATTATTGTTTTATTTAAAGACATTAAAGCATCGAGGATAGATAAAATATACTTTAAATCCAAGTTTGAAAAAGCTTCATCTAGTAGTAATATAGGTGTATCTTGAGCAAGACTGCGAGCAATGAGGACCCTTTGGTGCTCGCCACTGCTAAGATTTAGTATGTTTTCATTTTTTAGATACTCAAGACCACAAATCTTGATAGCCTCATCGATTTTTTCATAATCTCTCTTTGAAAAACTAAAGCGTTTTTTGTGCGGGTAACGCCCTAAGCTTACAATTTCATAAACTCTATAGTCAAAATGAATGTGCTCTTGAGAAACCAAAGATACTTTTGTTGCAAGTTGTTTTTTTGAGTACGAGAAAATAGGTTTTTTTTCTAGAAAGATATTCCCGCTTTTGGGTTTTAGTAAACCAGCTAGTAGCCTAAGAAGCGTAGTTTTACCTGCTCCGTTTGGTCCTACTATTGAGTAAAATGTATTTTTTTGTATAGTTAAATTAATATTTTTTAAAATTGGTTTTGTATAGTAAAAGCAGACATTATCCAGTTGATACAAATTTTTTTACCTTTATTTTGTAAATGTAAAGAAAAAATGGGCCACCAATAAGACCTGTTAAAACGCCAATTGGCACTTGGAACGAAAAAATCCTTGAAAATGTATCAGCAATCAAAAGTAACAGTGCGCCCAATAATACGGAATAAATTGCAAGCCATCTATTTTTAGGTCCTATCATAAATCTTACAATGTGTGGCACAATTAGACCAATAAAGCCGATTATGCCAGAGGAGCTTACACATACAGCCGTCAATAAAGTAGCCAAAATTAAAGCAGTGAATCTTATTTTTATAACATTTACACCTAAACTTTGAGCTGATAATTCATTTAGTGAAATAATATCTAGCTCATCTGCCCAAAAAAACGCAAAAAACAATACAACCCCAAGAGTTACAGCTAAAATGCGAATGTTTTGCCAGTTGCTTGCATCAAAACTACCCATTAGCCAAAAGATTATATAAGATACATCTTTTGAAGCCATATAATCAAGCAAAGCTATAGCAGATGAGAAAATTGTTGCTACAATGATGCCAGATATTATTAAATTAATGCTTGAAAGGTTTGATTTAAAGCCAGCTACATAAAGAACAATAGCAAGTGATAATATAGCACCAAAAAATGCAAATAAAGAAATAGAAAATACGCTTAAATAGAATATATTGAGCACAAAAGCAAGTGTGGCACCAAAAGCCGCACCACCCGCAGCGCCTAGCGTGTATGAGTCAGCTAGTGGGTTTAGTAATACAGCTTGAAATATTGCACCGCAAAGTGATAGGCTTGCACCCACAAGCATTGCATTTAAAATTCTTGGCAATCTAATGTTTAGTAGCACATACCTATCGGTAAAACTTATATGGTAATTTGTGCCAAATATCTGGTTTCCAAAAATTTCGGTTATTTTTTTTGTGCTGATATGAACGTCACCTAAGCCTAAAGACCAAAAAAACGCAAAACTTAAAAATATAATCAACATAACAAGATAAAGACTTTTGTTTTTCACATTGTAAAGTTTATTCAAATTCGTTTTTTAATCAAGAAAAAGCTAAAGTATTGTTTTTCTTAAAAATCGCTATATATTTTAAGATAGTATTTTGCTAACTTTAAGGAGGTTACATGAATAATTTGTTGTTTTCACCTATTACCATTCAAGATGTCGTTTTCAAAAATCGCATTTTTATGTCCCCTATGTGCCAGTACAGCGCAGTGGATGGACTTGTAAATGAATGGCATATTACACATTACCTATCAAGGGCAATAGGTGGTGTAGGGGGTATAATAATAGAAGCTACTGCAGTGGAACAAAGAGGTCGCATAACGCCATACGATTTAGGCATCTACAATATCGAGCAAAAAGATGCATTTTCAAGATTGATCGAATTGATTAAAAAATTTAGCCCAAGCACTAAAATAGGTGTACAGCTTGCACATGCAGGAAGAAAAGGCTCAAAAGACAAACCGTGGTTGGGGGAAAAACTTTTAACCACCGAAGAAAATGGGTATGAAACAGTCGCACCAAGCTCAATTGCTTTTGATGAAGGTTCTTCTATGCCAAAGCAAATGGATAAGAAAGAATTGGAGTTTGTGAAAGAAAGTTTTGTTAATTCTGCTAAAATGGCAAAAGAAGCTGGTTTTGATTTTATAGAACTCCACATGGCTCATGGTTACTTATTGCATGAATTTTTATCCCCTCTGTCAAATACCAGACAAGATGAGTACGGCGGAAGCTTACAAAATAGGATGCGCTACCCATTAGAAATTGCAAAATTAGTCAAAGAAGAGATAAAAAACATGCCGCTTTTTGTGAGAATTTCTGCAACAGATTGGGCAAAAGGTGGCTTAGACCTAGAATCTTCAGTAGAATTTGCAAAACAGTTAAAATTATTAGGCGTCGATTTGATAGATGTATCAAGCGGTGGACTCGTTCCATATGCTAAATTAGAGACAGATTTTGGTTATCAGACATTTTTTAGCAGTACAATAAAACACCAAGCAGAGATTTTAACGAGTGCTGTGGGCTTAATTGTAGATGCATATCAAGCAGAGCATATACTTGCAACAAAACAAGCCGATATTGTTGTTTTGGGAAGAGCTTTGCTTAGCGACCCATACTGGTGTTTGCATGCTGCAAAGGTGCTTAATGTAGATATAGACTGGCCTAACCAGTACTTAAGAGCAAAACACATATAAAAGATTATTGTTGACAAAAGAGGGACAAATGCCCTCTTTTAAAAATTGTATTGAGCGCTTAGGAGTATTTGGTTAGCTGTAGCTTTTTTGAGTTCATCGTGAAAAGGGCAATAGAAATAGGTTTTGAAATTATCATACTCTAACTTTAATGTAGTGGATTTTGTTAAGTTGTATGAAACGCCAACAAACTTACCATCTGCAGATTGAATATTTGCCTTGTGCAATTCATTCATAAAGTTAACCTTATCGTAGCCACCATAAATACCCCAATTGTCATTTAGTGCTATATTGGCTTCAATGTTGTATGCTCTAAGCCTCCTTGAGTCTCCATTATCCGTGTAGCCTCTTGGTACTTCTGTTTCTATGCCTAATTTATTTACAGCCTCAATAAGACCTACATAATGCGTTGAGCCTTTCCCATACAAAAACTCTGATTGCAAAGTAACCATTTTGATAGGAAGCTGTAAGCCAATACCATAAATGTATGGCCAATGTGAATCCTCGTTGTTAAAATACACCTGTTGTGTTTCAAAAAAGGCATATGTTTTTGCTTTTTGTTGAAAAAATGGAAACTCTAAAGCTAATTTTGCGCCTACTCCAGGCATTTTTACAGAGATATTTTTTTCTTCTTGCTCTTCATCCCTAAACATATAAGGATAGATATTTTCTATGGCAACAGCAGGTAATAAACTAACAGAGCCTAGATCAAAACTACCTTCAAGTCTAACTTGGCTTACGCCTTCTGGTCTTGTTTTATCAAATCCTGGCATAGCGTAGTAGTTGTCAGAAAATGTATTTAGCTCTCCAAGGGGTTCATCCTGGCCAATAAGTAAGTTTAGAGTGTCTGATAGTTTATAAGCAAAGTAGGCTTTTAAAAGGATTAGAGTATTATTATCTCCTTCAAAATCGCTTTCAATGTTAGCTGAAATTTTATTACTTTCTATATCAAAGCCTAGAGTAGTAGATCCCATGTAAGAATTAAATGTTGTTAGGTTAGACTTTCTAATAGCAGTGTTTGCAGGATAGTCTTTTTGGTAGTTGCCATTTCCCCAAACAAAGTATTGCTTTATTGTGCCATAAATGGATAACTTTGTATCATCACTTGAAGTGACACTACCTGCAAAAGACATTACTGGCAAAAATAAAAATAGCATCAATGATAAAACTTTCAATACGCAACCGTTGCAACTGTTTATATACACTAACAAGTTTCCTTTTGAAACCCTTGAGCCAAATATTTTGCAATGCATTCATACCTCCTATTCAACGGGCTTGACTCTAATTTTTTGAGATATACCATGACCAATTGAAACTCTTTTCCCTTCAATTAAAAAGTGAAAATTGCAACCTATGTGTTTTGCAGGACCAGAAACGGATGTTTTTGAAATAAGCTTTATAGTTTTACCTACTTGTATGCCTGCATCTTTTAGCCTTTCTTCTAGTGCAATGCCACTTATGATGTATTCAAGTTTGCCTTCGTCGCCAGTTTTGAGTTGCGGTAGTTGCAGGATTTTTTCGCCTGATTTTATCAAAATCATTGAGGCTTCACCTGTGCAAAGCTCAGCCGATTGTCCATTGCACTGGATATTGTATGTTTCATCTGCCAGGTGTCCTTTTACCTTTATGCTTATGTTTTCCTTTAAACCGATTTTGTCCAAGCCTTCTTTTACTTTTTTACCGCACTCAAAACTTTTAATAATACCTGTGTCATTTGCTTCCAGTTCCAAGAGATTTTTTTTAGTACCATGTGATTCAACAACTATTTTTTCTGCAATACCCTGACTTAACATAACTTCCTTTGAATCAAATTCTACTGCCAATGGGCCGTGATGCTCATGAACTATAGCTGGTTCTAAAACCAATATCTTGCCTTCTTCTAGTCCCTCTTCTTTTAGATAGTCTTTTAGTTCTCTACCTCCCTCAATCTTTACCACTTCAAACTTTGTGTAGCCATTTTGCAAAAATTCACTTAAAGCTTTGACTTCAGACATAAAAAACCTCCTCTTATAAAATTGATCCTATTTGATAGATTAAAAATGCGCTAAGCCATCCAACAATTAAACTGTAAAAAACGCTAAAAGCAGTCCATTTTAATGAATTTGTTTCCCTGTAAATTACGCCGATTGTTGCAAGGCAGGGAATATACAGCAAGCTCATAACCATAAAAGCATAGGCACTCAAAGGACTCATCAAATGTGGTAGTGCGCTTGATAGTTTATCTTCACCGCCAAAAAGCGTACCCATTGTGCCAACAACCGTTTCTTTTGCTAAAAGCCCGAAAATTAAAGCCACAGCCGCTTGCCAAAACCCAAACCCAGTAGGTGATAAAATTGGTGCAAAGAATTTACCTAAAACGCCTACATATGATTGTTCACTTGCATATTCTACGCCAAATGGTAAGCTAGAAAGCAGCCATACTAATATAACGCCAAAGAGTATGATTGTGCCTGCTTTTTTCAAAAATTCCCTTGTGCGCTCCCATGAGTGCAGTAACACTGCCTTTAGTGTAGGCAGTCTATAAATTGGGAGTTCCATTATTAAGAATGAAACTTTACCTTTAAGTTTTGGTATTGTGCTTCTAAATAATTTTGCAGATAGTATCGCAACAATTATACCCAAAGCATAAAGTGAAAATATAATTAGCGCAGGATGTTTATCTTTGAAGAAAATACCCGTTAAAAGCACATAAATGGGTAACCTAGCTGTGCAGGAAATAAAAGGGTTTATAAGAATTGTAAGTAGCCTATCTTTTTCATCGGCAATTGTGCGTGTTGCCATAATTGCTGGGACATTGCACCCAAAACCCAATATTAGCGGTATAAAAGCCCTACCAGGAAGACCAATGCTGTGCATCAGCTTATCCATTACAAATGCGGCTCTTGCCATATAGCCTACATCTTCTAAAAAAGACAAAAATAAAAATAAAATTAATATATTGGGCAAAAAAACAATTACCGTGCCAACACCTCCAATTAAACCATCTTTAACAAACGATTGTAAAATCGGATTATGAATGTATTGTGCTACAGTATCGCCAAACCACCCAAAAAATTGCTCAATGTAGTCTGCAAAAAACCCACCAAGTTTAAATGTTGCTTCAAAAACTATTAACATCGCAATGGCAAAAATAGGTATGCCTAAATATCTGTTTGTTACAACTTTATCTATCTTATCCGATAGTGTTAGCCTATCTTCTATGCTTACTAAATGTTTTGTTGTATTTTTTACAATACCTTCTATAAGAGCGTATCTTTTTTCTATTATTTCTGTTTGTAAGTCTGTGTAGATTTTTTCCAAGCTATTGATTTCTAATAATGCATTTTCAATAATACTGTCTTTTTGTAATTTTTTTAGCTCTTCAATAATAACTGGGTCTTGCTCTAAGAGTTTTATTGCCGCAAATCGTTTATTGTACGGCAGATCTAAATCAGCCAGCAAATTTTTGATCTTTTCAATTGAGCGCTTAATATCGCTACCGTAATCAATAAATAATTCTTCATTAGCATGATGAAGTTCATCAAATATTGCTTCTTTGAGATTGCCTATGCCAATTTTTTTTGTAGCGGATGTTTTAATAACGCGTGTTTTTAAACTTTGAGATAGTTTTGTGTCATCTATTTCCAATGTATTTTCTATAAGGTCTATCATATTGAGCACAAGCAAAGTTTTAGCACCAAGTTCTTTTAGCAGTACAAATAGGTATAAGTTTCTTACTAAATTTGTAGAATCTACAATACAAACAACTAAATCGGGCTTTTGTTTAACTATGTAGTCTCTTGCTATTCGCTCATCAATGGAGTCTGCGCTTAAGCTGTAAATACCAGGCAGATCCACCACATTAATTTCTGTGTCAAGGTATGTGAACTTACCTTCTTTTTTTTCTACAGTAACACCAGGCCAGTTACCCACATGCGCATTTGCACCTGTTAACTCATTAAATATGGCAGATTTTCCTACATTTGGGTTTCCAATTAGCGCAATAGTAAAACTCTTCATGCAACCTCCCTGACTATTATTTTTGAAGCCAAGCCTTTGCCTAGTGCATACTTTGAACCGTTAATTGATATAATGATGGGTCCTTTTGCATTATAGACTACTGTGAGTTTTGCACCTGGTACTAAACCCATTTCTAAAAGCTTAGAAAATGAACCGTGACCAGCATTTATCCTTACAATTTCATACTCAATATTTTCATCAGCTAAAATAAGTGACATAGTTTCACCTCTCGACAATTATTTTTTCCGCTTCGTCTTTTCTTAGTGTTAAATGGTAGCCCAACAAAGTTACTTCGATAGGATCACCAAGAGGTGCTACTTTTTCTACTTTAATTACTGTACCTGGCGTTGTGCCCATAGAAAGCAATTTGCTTTTAATTGGGGAGTTTTCTATTTTTACTATTTTGGCAGTTTCTCCAATATTTATTTCATTTAACTTCATATACGCCCCCTTCTTTTGAAAATTTTCAAATTGTTCTTTTATGTTTGGGTATGTTTCAAAAAAACTCGTTATTTTAATTAAGCTTTCATAGGTTTCTTTTGATAAATCATGCTCTAGTTTATGGGCATCTGCAATTGCTCTATCTTGTGGAACGCCTAGCGTGAAAGTTAAAAATTTCAGTATATTTTTTTTGCGCTCAAGCAAGTTTTTTGCTAACTCAAAGCCGTAGTCTGTAAGAGTGATATAACCATATTTTTCGTGATTTATAATGTTTTTTTCTGCAAGCGTTTTTATAGCGCTTACAACTGTAGGCAAACTAACACTGCGCGAATTTGCAATATCTTTAATCCGAGCAACTGTGTGTTTTGCGGTTTGCTCTAAAATATCAAGTAAATAATCTTCTTGTGTTTCACTTAAATAAGTCATTTTGCCTCCTTTTTTTGCATAAAATTTTTGCGCTGCATGCAAAGCAGCTGTTTTTATTTGTGCTTGATAAATCCATAAAGTAAACATTGTTTTCTTTTGCAAGGCTTAGTATTGCTTTTAGTAAAATTTCACGCTTAAGGTTTGTTTTTTTGAGCAGATTGTTAAATGTAATACCTTTTTGATGTTGCAAAAGTTGCACTATATATTCTTTCATTTTAACCTCCAAGATAGAGCATACAAATAATATTAGATAAATCTAACAATTTGTCAAGTAAAAAATTTATTTAGTTTAAACTTACATTATAAAAGAAGAAAACCGTTGAAACACAAAGTCGCTTGACTGTAGCGATATATATTGTATAATACATCCAATTATGATGGTAAATGAACTTAGTGGTATATTGGAAAATATTATACATAAAAATGGTATGTATTTTTTTGAGGTTAGTGTAGATGGCGATAGTTTTTTTGCGCTTCAGCTACACAACGGGTGTAAGATAGACAGCAGTGTTAAATTGCGGTTTCGTGAAGGAGATATAAGTATAGCCAAAAAAATACACCCAGAAATTAGTATATCTAACATACACAAAGCAACTGTAAAAAACATAGAAAATGATAGTTTGCTTGCTAGGGTTGAGCTTTACTACAAAAAAAAATCGCTTTTTAGTCTAATAACTGAGAAATCCCTAAAAAAATTAGACTTAAAAATTAACGATGAGGTTTATTTTTTAGTAAAAGCGCTTTCAATTGAGGTTTTCTGTGAGTGATTTTTTGTTGCCTTTATATTTAACATTTAAATTGGCAACTATTGCCACAATCGTATTATTTTTTATTGGTATTTTTATAGCATATTTTTTAGCATACACGCATTCACGTTTGCGGTTTTTATACGAAGCTTTGGTAAATATTCCATTGTTTTTACCACCGGTTGTATTGGGTTTTTATATATTAGTGCTTTTTAGCCCTGTTTCTTTTTTGGGGAAATTACTTGAGTATTTTGGTATTAAACTCGTATTTAATTTTTCTGGTCTTGTTGTTGGAAGTATTCTTTATAGCTTCCCGTTTATGGTAAATCCTTTAGTTTCTGGGTTTAGAGCTTTGCCAAAATCGCTAAAAGAAGCAGCGTACACTTTGGGCAAAACAAAACTTGAAACATTTTTTAAAGTGTTACTGCCTAATATGAAGCCTTCAATTTTGAGCGCGATTGTTTTAACATTTGTGCACACAATTGGCGAGTTTGGTGTTGTTTTGATGATTGGAGGCAATATTCCAGGTGTTACAAAAGTAGCTTCCATTGCAATTTTTGATGCCTCAATGGCACTTAATTATAAATTGGCAAATTTTTACTCGCTTGTTTTGTCTACAGTATCTTTAAGTGTTTTAATACTTGTGTTTTTTTTGAATAAAAAATTTGTATCAAATGATAGAAATTAAATTAAAAAAGAAACTGTTTTCGTTTGAGTTGAATGTAGATTTAAACACAAATAATGGTAATTTTGTATCTATTTTTGGACCATCGGGTGCCGGCAAAACTACACTATTGCGTCTTATTGCTGGATTAGACAAGCCAGATTGGGGTTATATTCGTGTTGATGATGAAGTATGGTTTTCAAGTAAGGACAACATAAATGTGCCTGTTAGGCTCAGAAAAATAGGATTTGTTTTTCAGGATTACGCTTTGTTTGAAAATATGAGTGTAGGGAAAAATATTGAGTTTGCAATAGAATCAAAAAAAGACTTAAATGTCGTAGATGAATTACTTGAGCTTGTGCATTTAAAGGAGTACAAAAACCAAAAAATTAGTCTTTTGTCTGGTGGCCAAAAACAAAGACTTGCGCTTGTGAGGGCTTTGGCAAGAAAACCCAAATTGTTGCTTTTAGATGAACCTATGTCTGCTTTAGATTTGTCGCTAAGGGTGAGTTTGCAGGACGAGTTGTTATTTTTACAAAAAAAGTTCAACATTACTTCTATAATGGTAAGCCATGATATTTCTGAAGTTGCAAAACTAAGCGATTATGTTTTTTTCATCAATAACGGCAAAATCACAAAACACGGCAAACCTCAGGCGATTTTTGATATTGATGCAAACAATGTAAATATTTTTGGGACAGTAATTGATAAAAAGCCTAGCGAGCTTTTAGGCATACTAAAGGTACTAATTGGAAATAGCATAATTCATTTGCCTGCAAGTAAAGAGCAATTTTCACAGCTATCTATTGGCGATAAGATAGTGATAACAGCCAAGGCATTTAACTTTTCATTAAAAAAAGTCCTGTTTGATTAATTATTTTTCTATGCCATCTCTTGCTATCACACCTTGTGTGTAGTAATGTTTTACTTCTTTCATTTCTGTTACCAAATCGGCTGCATCAATAATTTTTTGCGTTGCGTATCTACCTGTTATAACAAGCTCTGTATTTTGAGGTTTTTTCTTAATAAGTTCTAATAACTCATCATCGGTAAAAAGCCCGAAGAATACAGCAATATTTGCTTCATCTAAAATGACAACATCGTAAGATGAGCTATTGTTATTAAATACATCCAAAACAAAATTATAGCCATCTTTTGCAGCCTGTATGTCTTCTAAAGAAGGTTTGGAATGGATAAATTCTGGTCTGCCAAATTGCTTGATGGTAAGATTTTCAAATCTCGAAAGCGCCTTGTGTTCGCTATATGGTAAGCCTTTGACAAACTGTACAAACAATACTTTCAAGTCCGCACCTATGGCTCTTATAGCTAAACCAATAGCAGCGGTTGTTTTGCCTTTACCATTTCCTGTGTATACCTGCACATAGCCTTTTTCTTTCATTTTTATCCTCCTAAAATTGCATTTAAGTAAGAGACAAAATGCATTACTTTGATATTAATGTTTTTATTTTTTAAATAGCCATCGATTTGCATAATACAACCTGGACACGCTGTGATAAGGATTTCTGCTTGTGTATTTATTATATTTTGTACCTTTCTTTCTACGAGTTTTTTTGATATAGCCTTGTGCATTATAGAGTAGCTCCCAGCAAAGCCACAGCATTTATCGCTTTCATTTAACTCTACAAATTGAGGCTCAACTTCTTTCAGAAAAGCTTCTAGCTTTAAAGAGGTTTTTAAACCTCTTAGCAAGTGGCAGGGGTGGTGATATGTGATTTTTTTGCGAAGTGGTTTTATTTGAGTCGTATTGATTTTTTTTAGAAAATAAGAGCCTGCATCTTGCAAGTTTGCCTCAAGATCAATACCTGCAAGATCAGCGTAATCCCTATCGATCATATGCTGGCAGTGGGGGTCTAAAAAGATTACTTCATCGTAGTTTTCTATTGTACTTGAAACCTTTTTTGCACTTTTTATAGCACTGGAGCGTTTTCCATTATAATAGCACGCAGCACCGCAACAGGCAGGCTGTTTTATTACGCTAAGATTGATATTGAGCTTTCTTGCCACCTCTAAACAATCTTTTCCTAAATCTTCATAAAATATATTAACTGAGCATCCAGCAAACAAGCCGATATTCGATTTTTTTGTTATTGTTAAGTCAAATGATTTTTTGTTAGGTTTTGGGAAAACTCTAAAATCAAACCCAAAATACTCATCAATTGCTTTAAAACGGAAGTTTGTTTGATTTTTAAAAAACCTTGATAGGATTTTAATTGAAAATCGCAAAATAGAGTAGTTTGATAGACTATCTAAAATTTTATCCTTTACGATTGATTGTAGGGGATACTGTGATTTAATTTTTAAGATTAGAGACTGTATAGGAATTTTGCTTGAGCAAATTGAATCGCAAGCCATACAACCAAGACAAAAATTTGCAAACTCTCCGATGTCTTTGTATTGGGTTAAATAAGATAATAAAACGCCAATAGGACCTGCGTACGCATCGCCTCTAAAGGCTAGGCCACTAACAGTAGTGTAAACACAGCAGGCATTCTGGCATGCACCGCATCTTATGCATTGCAAAATTTCTGAAAACTCAGCATTTTTTGATAGTCTGGATCTACCGTTGTCTAGCAAAATCACATGAAATTCGCCAAAAGGCTTTTCAAAACAATCTACATACGATGTTGATAGCTGGGCAGTGGCAGCTTTTGGTAAAAAATCTACGATTTGCAGCGCTTCTTGAATATCACTTACGATTTTATCTATACCTACAATACAAATATTAACATCATTGAGCAAAACCTTTTCTACATTGCCTTCGTTACTGACAATAAAAAATACACCATCTTTTGATACGACATTTGAGCCAAAAATACCAATACGTGTGTAATTAAAGTATTCTCTAATTTTGTTTTTAGAAAATTGCACAAGCTCGTCTAAGTCGCTTGAGAGGTTTCTTGAGAATTTTTCATTTAGCAAATTGCGGATTTTTTCTCTTGACATATGAATCGCAGGGGCTGTCATATGCGAACTTGGTTGGTTTGCAATTTGCACAAGCCACTCACCAAGGTCAGTTTCGTATGCGTCTATGCCGTTTTGTTTCAAAAATTCATTTAGATGAATTTCTTCCGTTGTGAGAGATTTTGACTTGACAACGCATTTAGCGTTGTGTTTTTTGCATATTTGAAGTACAGCATTTTGAACTTGGTGTGCATTTTCTGCAAAAATCACATCTATATTTTTTTTCTTTAGATTTTCTATAAGGCTTTGTGTATTTATTTCTAAGTCATTTATATTTTTTTGTTTTATTTTTTGTGTTATATTTTTGTACAGTTCATAGTCAAAAATTGTTTCTAAGCGCTTTCTTTTTTCAAAATAATTTGTTTCAAGTCTAAATAAAGCATCTTGTAAAAACTTATCATTTACAAAATCTTCTTCTTTCATGAAGCTAACTCTAATTTTACATCAATATCGTACTTTTTGAGTTTATCCAATAAATCAAAATCGCATTTTAGGCTAGTGTTTGTTCTAAATAGTGTTTGTCTAAATTGTGGTTTTTTTAAACATATAAACAACTGTGTATTGCCTGTGTATTTATTAAAAAGCTCTTTTATGTCTTTTAAAACAGTTTCTGTATCAACTATATTCGAATCTACTTCAATGGTTATTTTTGAGATCTGCTTTATTAGTTGTTCAATAGGTATGAGTTTTTTAGCTGTAATTGAAGTTTTTTCTTCGTTTTTTTCTAATTTACCCAATATTAAAATGGGTTCTGTGCTTTTTAGCTGTTTTAGCTCTGCATACAAACTTGGAAAAACAACAATCTCAACACTTCCATGCAAATCAGCAAAGTTAACAAAAGCCATTGTTTGTTTGTTTTTTGTATGGATTTCTTTTAAACTTGAAACAACACCTAGAAGTTTAATTTCCGATTCGTCGTTTAAATTATCTAGTTGCGACGTGTAATTTATGTCAAGCGATTTTATAATATTTTCGTACTTTTTTAGCGGATTGTAACTTATAAATACGCCTAATAAATCTTTTTCATATTTTGTTATTTCTTCTTGTGTAGTTGTGGTTTGGGGTTGCAAGCTTAAGGTATTATCTGTTCCAAATAAATCCAGTGATGTTTTTTTTGGGTTTGTGAGTTTAGCTAGCAATTGATTTCTGTTTTTGTCAAAAAAGTCAAAGCAGCCACTTTTTATTAAACTTTCAACAACTTTTTTGTTTACTTTTCTTTGATTTACACGATTTAAAAAATCAGATAAATCTTTGAAAGAACCTTTTTTTCTTTCTTCAATAATACTTTCAATAGCAGCTTCGCCCACATTTTTTATTGCCGACAAACCAAATCTTATTGCTTTTTTATTTGAATCTTTATGGGAAACCACAGTAAAGTTTGTGTAGCTTTCGTTAATATCAGGTGGCAGGATTGGTATATTTAATCTGTTGCACTCGTCAATGTAAATAGCTACTTTATCTGTATTGTTTGCCTCACTTGTAAGAAGCGCACACATGAAGTAGGCTGGGTAGTGCGTTTTAAGATAGGCTGTTTGGTAAGCAATATAGGCATAAGCCGCAGAATGCGATTTGTTAAAGCCGTAGCCTGCAAAGTATTCCATTAAATCAAAAATGCTTTCGGCTTTTTTCTCATCTATACCATTTTTTACGCAACGCTCAACAAAACCGCTTCTTTGCTGTGCCATTTTTTCTTTATCTTTTTTGCCCATACTTTTGCGCAGAATATCAGCTTCTGCCAAGCTGTAGCCAGCCAAAACATTGGCAATTTGCATAACTTGCTCTTGATACAAGATAATCCCGTAAGTTTCTTTTAAGATAGGCTCTAATTGTGGCAGGGGATATTCTACTTTTGAAATACCATGCTTTCTTTCAATAAAGTCTTTTACCATACCGCTGCCAAGTGGTCCTGGCCTATAGAGCGCAACCAACGCAATCAAATCTTCAAAAACTGTTGGTTTGAGTTCGCTTATAAGCTTTTGCATACCAGAACTTTCAAGCTGAAATACTCCAAGTGTGGTGCCATTTTGAAGTAGCTTAAAAACTTCTTTATCATCCGTTGGTATGTTTAGTAGATCAAAATTTTTATCTTCATATTTTTTTATTAATTTAACAGCGAAATCTATTACGGTGAGGTTTCTTAGACCCAAAAAGTCAAATTTTATTAACCCTACATCCTCTAAGTGTTCTTTGGAAAATTGCGCTATTATAGCATCTTCTCCTGCTGGTTTATAAAGAGGACACCTATTGTAGATGGGCTCTTGAGAAATAACTACGCCTGCTGCATGCTTTGATGCATGGCGCTTTAAACCTTCAAGTATTTTTGATAGGCTAAATAATTCTTCCACCTTTTTATCTTCTTCAATCATTTTCTTTAACTGATCAACCTGATTAATAGCTTCATCTAGCGTAGCGTTTGTAGGTATAAGCTTGGCTATTTTGTCGGCTTGCGCGTAACTAAAACCCATTACCCTTGCTACATCTCTGATGACTGCTTTTGAGAGCATCGTACCAAATGTTGCAACTTGAGCTACATTGTATTGTCCATATTTGCTTTGAACATAGTTTATAACTTCATCCCTTCGTTCAACACAAAAATCTACATCAACATCGGGCATTGATATACGCTCTGGGTTTAAAAATCTCTCAAATAGCAAGCCGTATTTTAATGGATCAATATCTGTAATACCAAGACTGTAAGACACGAGGCTTCCAGCAGCAGAACCCCTACCTGGTCCAACAGGAATGGAGTTGCTTTTTGCATAATTTATAAAATCCCATACAATAAGGAAGTATCCACTGAAGTTCATTTGTTTGATTACACCTAATTCATACTCAAGGCGATTGTAGTAGATGTTTTTCTGATTTTCTAAACCAAAATTTTTTATGCGTTTTTCAAGCCCTTCTTTGGCTAATTTCTCAAGCATTTCGCCGTCTGTTTCCATGTTTTGCGAAAAAACAGGGTAAATTAGCTTACCAAGCTCAAGTTTTATTGAACAATTTTTTGCTATTAAAAAAGTGTTATCTACAACCTCTTTTAAATCGTGAAATTTGTCGTACATTTCTTGCTGAGTCTTAAAGTAAAACTCGTGTGTCCTCATTCTCATTCTATCGGTATCTTCTATAAGCCTATTTGTTTGAACGCAAAGCAGGGCATCTTGTGCTTTTGCGTCTTGTTTGTTTAGGTAATGGCAGTCGTTTGTAGCAACAAGCGGAATGTTGGTTTCGTTAGCAAGCCTAATTAAAAGTGGTTCTATCTGTTTTTGCTCTTCTAAGTCGTGCCTCATAAGTTCAATAAAAAAATTGTCTTTCCCAAAAATTTCTTGATATTCAAGGCAGGCTTTCTTTGCTAAATCGTAATTGTTGTTTAATAAATAATAATTGATTTCGCCGTGCAAACAGGCACTGCCTGCTATTATACCTTCGCTGTATTGTCTAAGCAGTTGTTTATCTATTCTTGGTTTATAATAAAAACCTTCTGTGTATGAAAAAGTCGATAATTTTAGCAGATTTTGATAACCAGTATTGTTTTTTGCTAGAAGAGTTAAATGAAAGTTGCCTTTATTTGACTTATCAAACCTGTCTTGCACAAGGTACGCTTCAAAACCCATTATGGGTTTTATCCCGGCTTTAGTGCATGTTTTATAAAAATCAAGTGCACCAAACATATTGCCGTGGTCAGTTAACGCTATGTATTCTTGGCTATCACTTTTAGCTTTTTCTACCATTGCGTTTATTTTTGTAGCACCATCGAGCAAACTGTATTCTGAGTGGTTATGTAAATGTACGAATGACATAATTCACCTCATTATTGCTTTTATTATTTCCAATGTTTTTTCTATTTTATCGTTTTCTATTTTAAAATCAGCTTTTGCGTAGCAGTTTTTTCTTTTATTTAAAAGAATTTGTACTTTATTATTGAATAGTGGTCTATTTTTGTTGTCAGTTTTAAATAGACGCTTTTTAGGGATTTTTAAGTAAACAACGGTGCCTTTTTTTTTCATTATATTGATATTGTTTTTAAAACAAGGCATACCACCGCCTGTTGCTAGAACAAAAGGTTTTTTGGGGTTTATATTAACTAAAATATACCGCTCAAGTTTTCTAAAAAAAAATTCACCATACATGTGAAAAATCTTTTTTATTGGCATTTTCATTTTTTTTTCAATAAATACATCTGTATCTATAAATTCATAATTTAACTGTTTTGCTATTTGTTTGCCGATTGAAGTTTTGCCGCTGCCCATAAAACCAACTAAAATTAAATTCATTTGGTTTTTAAGTACTCTTTGTAATTGTCAACATTTCTTTTAAACTCACTTATACAATCGCCACCAAATTTTTCTAAATAAGCATTTAAAATTTCATATGCGATAGCAGCTCTAACTACTACACTTGCTGCACTCACAGCACATACATCTGAGCGCTCATAAGAAGACAAAGCAGGTTCTTTAGTTTTTACATCAATGCTTTTTAGACCTTTGCGCGTTGTTGGAATTGGTTTCATAAATGCTTTTACTATTATATTTTCTCCATTTGATATACCGCCTTCAATACCACCTAAGCGGTTTGTGTATCGCCTGTATTCTTTAGAGTTTAAATCATAATAAATTTCGTCTTGAACCTCGCTTGAGTATTTACTGGCATTTTCCACACCTTCACCTATACTCACAGCTTTAATAGCCTGTACACTCATTGTGGCTAGAGCTATTCTTGCATCTAATTTTTTGTCCCATTTATAAGATCCAATACCTGCTACCACGCCTTTAATTAAAACTTCGGCAACACCACCTAAACTATCATTGTTTTTTATTGCTTCATCTATTGCTTTTTTCATTTCATCTAGAGCTTTTTTATTAGGGCAAAAAAGCTCGTTGAATGAGCTATTTTTTATTTCATCTAAGCTAGTGTAGTTTATATTTGCCCTTACCTTACCAATAGCACTTACAAAATTATAAAACTCAACACCTACTTCTTTCAAACATAACTCGCAAATGGCTCCAACAGCTACCCTAATAGCTGTTTGTCTTGCACTTGAGCGCTCAAGGCAGTCTCGCATATCGTTTCTGTTGTACTTTAAGTAGCCTACTAAATCAACATGTCCAGGTCTTGGTTTTGTGATTTGTTTTTGGCTTGTAAATGTTGCAAAAGGGGCCATAATATCTTGCCAATTCTCATAATCATTGTTTTTAATCTTTAAAGTAATAGGACTTCCTATGGTTTCACCAAAGCGCACACCGCTTAAAATTTCTATTTTATCTTTTTCTATCTTTTGTCTGCCGCCTCGGCCGTAACCGCTTTGCCTTAAGTAAAGCAAGTGATTAATAAAGTTCTCATCTATTTTTAAACCAGCAGGTATGCCATCTATAATTGCGCAAAGGCTATTGCCATGCGATTCGCCCGCGTCTAGGTAACTAATCATTGTTGTCTTTCAACTGTTTCATGGTTTTTCTAAAAGACATATCCACATAATAATGAAAGGTTCCTTTTTCGTACCTATTTTTAACTAATTTACCAGCTTTATTTCCCGTAAAAATCTCAATAGCATCGTCAATTGTCTCAATAGTATATATCTTAAACGAACCTTTTTCTATTGCTTCTAAGACATCATCCCTTAAAACAAGGTCTTTTTTGTTTTGGTGAGGAATAACCACGCCTGCATCATTTAAATGATTGGAAATTTTCAATACATCAAAAAACCCTTCGATCTTTTCGTTAACACCGCCAATGGGTTGAACTAGACCATCCTGGCTCATAGAACCTGTAACGGCTAAATTGTTTTTCACTGGTATTTTTGCAATTGATGACAAAAGGGCTATTGTCATGGCTACGGTTGCGCTGTCTCCTTCAATGTATGAGTAGGATTGTTCAAAACTGATTGTAGCTTGCAGGCTAAGTGGCTTATCGTATGCGTATTTTGATCCCAAATAGCCTCCAATGATAAAAGAAGATTTGTCAAAAATCTTACCAGAAAGCTTACTTTCTGTTTCTATATTTATAACTCCACCTTTTCCAACATAAGCTTTAGCTATTATTCTATTTGGCCTACCGAAAGAAAAATCGCCAATTTGAGAAACAGACAACCCATTAACCTGACCGATCTTTTCTTCTTTTAAATCAAGCAGAATTGTCCCATCTTTTATCATTTCCTGGATTTTTTCACGGTATAGGTCTTTGATAAAAATTTTATTTTCTATTGCTTGCTGAATCTCTTTATAACCGATTGATTTATTATTAAAGGCATTTGCTTCTTCAATAATATCTACGCATTCGTCAATCCTAGACCAAATTTTATCAGAACTTTCAGCTAGTCTAAATGCGTATTTTGCAACGGCAATTAAACCATCTTTTGTAGGTAATGTGAGATTTTTTTCTCTGCAGCGCTTAATTATGTTTGATAAATACTGTGTTACTGTGTCTGATTTTGCCTTTATAGTATGGTTAAAATTAGTTTTTAGTTTAAATAGATTTTTCATGTCTTCATCGTATTCGTACAATATATCGTAAATAAACTCATCACCGATTAAAATTATTTTTAAATTTAAATCTATAGGCTCTGGTTTTAAACTTTCTGTGGTTATAGCACCATATTTATCAATAGGATCTTCTATGATCAGTTGCCTTGATTTAAGTGTTTTTTTAAGGCTATCCCATACAAATGGGTTTGTCAAAACACTCATAGCATCTAGTATTAAAAAACCACCATTGTTTTTTGCAATTTGACCCGCCACAATATTGGTAAAATTAGTTACAAGCATACCAAAGTAAGCTTGTTTTTCTATTTTGCCAAATAGGTTGGCATATGTGGGGTTTTGTTCGTAAAATATAGGTAAGTCTATATTAGAATTATCTACTATAACATTGACTTTATATTCAATGTATTTAGAAGGGAGACTCACAAAAGGATATGGCTCATTTTTGCTTGGTAAAAAGATAGCAATATTATTTATAGTGTAGTGCTCTACATCATTTAAATAATCTTCAACTTCTTGTATGCCTTCAAATTCAGCTTTTATGATATCTAATTTATTGCTTATTATAGATAGTCCCATTTCATTGTTGATTTTTTTAATTTTCTGGAATCGTTCTTTTTCCAATTCTCTTGAAGCAAACATAAACTCATTTATAAATACTTCAAGTTGTTTTCTTTTTTCTTCAATTTCTTTTTTAATGCTAGCCTCTAGAGTTGAGAATTCTTTTTCTGTTATAATTTTACCATCTAAAACTGGGTTTACAACCAAACCAGAAGGTGTAGGTTTAATGACAAAATCCAATTTTGAAGCTTTTTTTTCCAATTCTTCAAATATTAAAGTTTGTTTTTCGTTATACTCAGTGTTAATTGCTTGTATCCTATTTTCATACTCTTTGCTTTCAAAGATTGAAGGTATATTGGCTATTAAGTATTCTACAAATTCATTCATTCTGTTGGCTAGAATATTTGCTTTACCTTTTGGCAAAGCTAAAAGTTTTGGCATTTTTGGGTTATTAAAATTATTTACATAAGCATAATCATATATTGTAAACTTTTTATTTTTAGACAGTTCTATGAGTTTGTCTTTTATGTAGTCTTTAATCTGGCCCATATCCCCTGAAATATAGAGGTTATAGTATGGATTTTCTACGCTTACTAGCATTTTTAGTGCTTGATTTAAGCGTTCTTGGTTTATAAAATAATCTGCTTTACTTTCTTCTTCAAATATACTGTTTGGTATATCTATGTTTAATGAAATTTCTTTTGGGTCAATAACATAAAATCCCATAAAAACTCCTATTTAATTAACTTTGTTTTAATAAAATCAAATGGTTGTTTTGCTTGCACTCTTGTGCCATTTGGTAGCACTATTCTTGATTCTGAAAGCTTATTTAATAAAAAGTTGTAGAGTTCTTCTAGCTCTTCAATACTTACATCTACAGAAATAATTGACACATCTTCATTAAGTTCTACAAACCACTCGCAATAGATTATGTTTTTTTCAATGAGCAAATTTTTAAAATCCCATCTTTTTGTTTTTTTCAAAACAATATCAATATTAAAACGTTTTTCCTTCATAGTTTCAAATATATACATTTAAAGATTAAAAATCAAATTTTAATTTTAGAACAAAATTTGCTAATAAATAAAAATAGAAAAATTTTTGTATTTTTTTTATTGACAATGGTTAAGTGACAATGTTAGAATTAACCAACACTTTTGTAAGAAGGTATGAAAAATGGGAAGTAGAAATCTTGTAGGTTTGGATATAGGCTCTAAATTTACAAAAATCGTTCAACTTAAAGAAAAAAATGGTGTAAAATTTTTAACCAATGCTCAACTTGTGAGTACCCCATTAGATCTAAATATGGAAGATCCTGCCATGGTTAAAGATTTTTTAGCGCAATTAGCCACACAAAATAACCTGAAAAATAAACCTATTGCGTATGCGCTGAATATTTCTGAATGCATCGCAAGGTACTTAACGATACCTATGGTCGATGAGTCAGAAATTGAGCAGGCTGTTATGTGGGAAGCTGAACAATATATACCTTTTAAACTTGATAAAGTAAATGTGAACTATCAAATCCTAAATGTAGATCAAAAAAATAAAAATTTAAAAGTACTAATTGTAGCAGCCAAGAAAGAAAAAATAGAGCTTTTAAAAGAAGTATTTAATAGTGCAAAATTAAAGCTTGAGTGTATTGATGTAGATATATTTTCTACTATTAATGCTTATCTAGAAAATGCTGCAGAAAAAAATAAACTTGTATTTATACTCAATATTGGTGCAAAGTCTACAAAATTAGCTTTAGTCGATGGTGTTGAGCCTATATATTTTAGTTATACGGATTTTAATTTGGATTCTATTGTTGCAGATATAGCCAACAAACTTTCAATTTCAGATTCAGAAAGTATCAAAATGCTATTATCTAAGGAAAAAGACCCTCACTTAACAGGTATTATTGAAAGCAACTTAATAAATTTGCAAAATGAACTCTCAAATGTGTTGAATTTTAATTTTTCTTTGATTGCGGATAAGCACATTGATAATTTTGTTTTGGCTGGTGGAGCCTGTTCTATTAACGAAGTAGCTTCATATTTGGCCACAGTGTTTAATATCGGTGTTGTAAAATTAAATCCTTTTGAAACACTAACAATAGAAGATACAAAGTTTGATATGGGCAATAAGTATTTGTTTGATGTAGCATTAGGTCTAGCTTTGAGGAAAGCATGATAGAGATTAATTTACTTAGCAGTATTGGTGAAAAACCAAAACAAAAGGGTTTACAAGAGAGATTTTGGTTTGTAGTGCTAATTATTGTATTAGTGGAGTGCGCTTTATTATTCGGTGTAAGTGCTTTTGAGAAATCAAAAATAAAACACTTAGAAGAAAGAAAAGCCTATTTGAGTAATTTGTCCAACAAAATTAGAGTTCTTCAAAATGATGAGGCAAAAGCTCGTCAACTTGTTAATACAATATCAAAACTTGAAGCTGGCAAAAACCTTCCAGTTGAAATTTTGTACGCTTTATCAAACGCACTGCCAAGCAATGTATGGCTAAACAGAGTGGAAAAACAAGCAAATACACTAAATATATCTGCTTCAAGCTTAGATATTGATTCTATATCATTATTCATGAACAACCTTTTGAAAGAAAAAATTATAAGTGAAGTACGATTTAATCAGGGTGTGACAAAAACAAACGCTTCGCAGCAAAATATTTACCAATTTTCACTAATTTGTACCTTACGAGGTAATTATGGCGCAAAATAAATTAATTGGAAAAAACCAACTTTCAAGTCAGTTTAGCGATATACCGCAATCCCAAAAAATTATTATAGCTGTAATTGTTGTTCTAGGTTTGGCCCTTATTTGGTATTTTAGCTACTTTCAAGCTTTGTATTCTAAGGCAAAACAGCTTAATTCAGAAATTACACAGCTTGGTGAGTTTGAGAGCAAACTTCCTTTAGAGATGAAAAAATATGCCGATATAAGTAAAAAACTACAAAGGTATAAAGAAATGTTGCCAGAAAAAGAAGAGATACCAAAACTACTTGTAGATATTCATTCTACAATTGCAAAAGTTGGTGTTTCAATGAATAAGTTTTCTCCACAATCAATGAATACTCAAAACCAAAATGCCACATATACAACTACACCCATACAGATTAGCGTAACAGGTACATATAATCAAATTGGTAATACATTTGAAGCATTAAGCAATATGCCAAGACTAGTTAAAATAACAGACTTTTCAATCAGCCCTTCAAGTCAAGTAAATAGCGGCATTTTAAATGTTGACTTCAAAGCAGAGACTTACTCACTTAAAAACCCTACGCAAAAAGCAAAAAATGGTGAAGCAAAATGAAAAAAATAATTGCAGTAATTGTTTTTTGCAGCATTATGGTATCAAATGTCCTTGCTTTTAGCGTTCAAAGAGATCCTTTTATCCCACTTGTTAAAACACAAACCGCACCTTCACCTTCAAATTCATCTAGTGCTGTTTTGCAAACTCCAGGCCCAGATTTTACGCTTAAAATGGTGATGTGGGGCGGTTTAAAAGGTGCTTTGCTTGAAGATGGCAATGGTGTTGTGTATGTGGTAAAGCAAGGCTCAAAAATAGGCCAAACGCAGGTTATAAAAATAATGCCAAATAAAGTCTTATTAAAAACACCAAATGGCATAAAAGAACTATCACTAAAAAACCCAAATAACATAGTCGCTCAACCAAAAAACTCAATTAACTTAAACAAAAGCATTCAAGATACATCCAACAAAACCCTTTCTAACGAGGTGAAGCCATGAAAAAATATTTTTTCATTGTTATTTTGTTTTTAATTGCTGTAAATTATTCTTATGCTTTTCAAAAAGCAACAAATGTGGAGTCTATTGCTTTTGAGAATAATAAATGCATTATTAAAGGTAATGGCTATATGTTTTATAGGACATTTACACTCGATAGAGATGACTCAAAAATTGTAGCCATAGATATTCTTGGGATAAAGTCTTATAACCCAGACATACCTTCACTTATCCTTGCAAAAGATTCTGATGCTGTAAATTTAATCACTATAGCATTACACAAAGACAAAAATATTGGCTTTAGAGTAGCTTTTAAAACTAAAAAAAACGCTCAATACCAAATTGATAGAAACAATAATACGATTACGGTAGTTTTTAGCGAAGATTCTGCACAGCAAGCAAACAAAGACAACCCAAAACCCCAACCATTATCTCAAGAAACTACACAGACAAGTTTAAATACTCCAAAAGACAATAATATTTCAGCAAGTAATGAATCTGTTTCTGCTAAAAACACTATAGAATCCATAAGCGCTGGCGCATTAAAAGATAAAACTCAAATTAGCATAATAACTGCTAAAAAACCTATTTACGAAGTTAAGAATGAAAACGGAAATATTCTAGTTACAGTAAAAGATGTTGGACCTTCAAAACCAACTATTTCTAATACATCAAAGTTAGTTGAAAATATCACAACAAGCATTGAAAAAAACGATTATAACATAAAAATACTTACAAACAATGCTCATATTGATGCAATATCCAGCACAGATAAATCAATATTTGTTATTTTGTCACCAGTACAATCCGTTGAAAATTTAAATATTGTGTCAAAAGAAGAAAAAACAGGTTTTGTTGGTAAAAAAATTTCATTTGATGTGCGTGATGCAGATTTACAGGATGTTTTAAGGGTAATAGCTGCAGCTGCAAACTTGAATGTTATGATTGGTGACTCGGTTAAAGGTAAAATAACTATGCGTTTAATGAATATACCCTGGGATGAAGCACTAGATTTAATTGCTAAGCAGTATGGTCTTGTTATTCAAAAACAAGGAAATGTTTTGTTAATAAATAGTGCATCTGAAGCAGCAAAGCTTACCAAAGAGCAATTAGAAGCGCTTACTATGCAGCAAAATTTAGAAAGAAAAAATGATGCAGTAGCTAAAATAATTAAACTTAATTATATAGATCCAGATTATGCTAAAAACATTATTGATTCTTTAGTATATAATAAGCAGAAAGAAAGCATTGGTTTTGTTGTTGCAGATAAAACAAATAATTCAATCATATGCTATGATACGAAGCAAAATATTCAAAAAATTGAAAATATAGTGAAAGCTATCGATGTAAAAAAACGCGAGATTGAAATTAGCGCAAAAATTGTTATCGTTAATAAAGGCTACGAGAGAGACTTAGGTATTCAGTGGGGTGGAAACTATGCTCAAAAAGCTTTTGGTCAAAATTCTTATTTGGCAATAGGCGGCGCTACACTTCCATTAGCCGTTAATGCACCAACTACAGCATCAAGTGGAGGTATAAACACAAGTGGTTTTTCTGTTAACAATGCATTTGCAAATAGTAATTATGTTGTTAATACACCTGCTGCAAACCAATTTGGCAACCTTTCATTGATGGTTGGCAATGTTATGGCAAACTACAATTTAGATTTAAAACTATCGCTTGCTGAAATCAATAACTACTCTAAAACCTTATCTTCTCCAAAGATTATAACTTTAGATAACCAGGAAGCTACAGTAGAAAGTGGTCAGCAAATTCCATACACTACAATTACAACTACAGGTACACAAAGTACAAGCTTTAAAGATGCAGTTTTATCTCTAAAGGTTACACCGCATATTACAAACAACGGTGATGTGATTATGAAGCTTGATATTAAAAAAGATTCTCCTGGCGGAACAGCTCCAAATGGTGAGATAATAATTAATAAAAATACTGTGACTTCAACGGTCATTGTAAAAAATGGACAGACTATAGCAATAGGTGGTGTATATGAGACTACCACATCTAAAAGCGAGCAGGGCATACCATTTTTAAAGAGCATACCTCTACTTGGATGGTTGTTTAAATCACAGCAAATTCAAAAACCAGAAAGCGAGCTTTACATCTTTATAACGCCAAAAATATTATGAGCCAGATATTAAACAGAAAGGCGCGACATGATTATGAAATCTTAGAAACTTTCGAAGTTGGTATCGCACTTTTAGGTAGTGAAGTAAAGTCTATCAAAATGGGCAATGCCAACCTGAAAGATTCTTATGCAGATATAGAAAATGGAGAAGTATGGTTGTATAATTTTCATATAAGTCCTTACAAATTTGCCAGTGAAAAATTTAACCATGTGCCCCTAAGGCCGAAAAAATTACTTTTACACAAAAGAGAAATTGCTAAATTAATAGGTAAAACAAAAGAAAAAGGCTTTACTTTAATTCCCACAAAAGTTTACACGAAAAACGGCCTTATTAAAGTTGAAATAGCTTTAGCAAAAGGCAAAAAGCTCTATGATAAAAGACGGACTTTAAAAGAAAGAGAGTTGAACCTTGAAAAAGAAAGGGCTTTTAAAGATTTATAAAATACAACCTTGATAATAATTTATAAAAGTATAAAATAACAAGTGTATATAAAAAGGAGGTTTTATGTCTAAAACATTGTCAATTAACTTAAAAAAGTCAGTTATAAAGGGTATAGCTGTTGTATTTTGCGTTGTTACATTGAGCAGCTGTTCAACAATGACACCAACGCAGCAGCGAGTTTTAAGTGGTGCAGGCATTGGTGCTGTAGGCGGTGCAGTAGTAGGCGGTTTAACAGCAGGAAGCCCAGCGGCAGGAGCTGCAGTTGGTGCAGCAGTTGGAGCTGGACTTGGTGCGGCAGCTGGCGCATTAACAAAATAATCTATGTTTATAAAGAATAAACAGGGCAAAATTTAATTGACAAAAAAAAATAAAATATTAAAATATTCGCAGGTTGATAGAAAAGATTAATTGAGGTTGTCTAAAAATAAGTTAGAAGTGCTTGTTTTTTCATGTGTAAGGAGGTTTTATGAGGAGTGGCTCAGAGGTAGCAGGAAAGCCTTTAGTGGATGGCTGGACTATTTTGTTTTTTGTAATGGCAGCTATAGGCTTGTATGGGATGGCGCATGTATTTTTTTATGGTCAAGAGCCTAGTTACGGTGTAACAAGGTATGTGTCGTGGGGTTTGTTAATTATTGGATATTCATTTTTGGTTGGTATTACTACAGGTTTATCTTTGCTAGTTATTATGTGTCATTTGTTTGGTTTAAAGCATGTGCAATTAATGGAGCGAAAATTAATTTTACTCGCTCTAACAGCACTCTTGGGTGGATTTTATGTAATCTTTTGGGATTTAGGTGGGCCTTTTAAATTACAGATTATGCGATTTGTAATTAACTATTTTCCGCCTCATATAACTAGTGCTATTTGGTGGATGTCAACGCTTTATGCTTTAGAACTTCCTATAATCATCATAGAAATTTACCTTATTTTTACAAAAAACCATAAATGGTTGTTACCCATTGCAATTATTAGTTTTTTAGTAGGAATCAGCGCATACAGCAATATGGGTTTTGTTTTTGCAGCAAATATTTCAAGGCCGTTTTGGTTTGGTGCATATATTCCAATCTTTTTTATACTTTCCGCTTTAGGTTTAGGTGCTGGTTTTGGACTTATTTTATGTTATTTTACAAAAAAGTTGGTACCATCTTTGCAAGAGAAATTATCCAGTGTATCAAGTATATTGGAAAGAACATTATTCTTTGTTGTTTTGGCAATGATGTTTTTTACCGGATGGAGATTTGGAACAGCCCTTTATACTTATCAGCCAGAAGTAGCTGGAGCAGCTATGGCTTTACTGTGGGGTAAATTATCGTTTAATTTCTGGTTCTTCCAGATACTTTTAGGGTTAATTGTTCCGTTTTTTATGCTTATCAAAAAGCCATCAAATGTTGGAGCACTGATTGCTGCTATTCTAGTTATAATTGGTATATTTTTTGAAAGGTACAATACAATTGTAGCAGGCCAATTGGTGCCAGTAAATAGCGTGTATTACGATAAAATTTTCTATGTAAACTACACACCATCTTTATCAGAAATTAGTCTTTTTATAAGCGCACTTGGTATTGCAGGATTGCTTTACTTAATTGGCGATAGAATACTAAACAAAAAATTTGCTCAAGAAGTAGAAGCTGAAGAATCATCCCATTAAAAATACAAAGTGGCTATTTTTTTAAGTAGCCACTTTTTTTAACCTTAAACGAAGCATCTAAGTAAATTAGTAGCAAAGATAGCGCGATTAAAACTATACCGCAAATTTCAAAGACATTAGGTTTTTCACCTAGCTGAAACCATGACTCTAAAATTGTTAGAATTGGCACGGCAAGAGAACTGAGACTAGCAATATTTACTTTCATTTTTTCTAATACATATAACCACAAAAACCAACCCAATGCTGTAGCAACGATACCAGCATATAAAACCGCAAATATTAGATAAGGAGAAAAGATAGTTTCTTTTTGTTGTGGTATAAATAGATAGCATATTAAAATGCCAACAAAACCAAAAAGCATTTGGTAAGAATTAAGACTTAGTATATTCATTTTTTGTTTATTAAGTATAATCTTTGCAATAGTAATGCTAATTGCCCAAGAAATGGCACTTAATAGTGCAAAAAAATCGCTCAAAAAATTACTGCGGAGGTTCCATGGTTCAATAATAAATACAAGGCCTAAGAAAGAGCCAACAATAGCAATTTTTTGCGCTCTACTAACAGTTTCTTTTAAGATAATATTTGCAAAAATTATAGACCAAAATGGCATTGTGTATATAAGCAGTGAGACTTTTCCGGCGCCACCCGAAACCAAAGATAGATTGGCAAAAATAAAAAAACCAGTTGTTTGTGTTAAACCAAGCAATGCAACAAGGAATGGTTCTTTTAGCTTTTGAATTTTTTTTATTGATACAATGAATAAAAATATTGCCACTGTGCCAACAATTGTCCTTAAAAGAGAAAACGCGATAGGGCTAGTAAACCCTAAAGCAACCTTAGCCACAACCCAGGAATAAGACCAGATAACTACCAATAATGCAAAGTATATGTATACCATAAGTTTAAATATTTATATCTAAAAGATACCCAAGCATTTTATTTTGTGATTTTAAAACATCAACATTTGCTTTTAAATCAATTACATTAATATTAGAATACACTAGTTGGTTTGCTAAATTTACATTGTTTGAGCTGCTTTTTGAAGTTTGTATGTAAGTAGCATTTTTATTATTTAAATTTATTTCTTGATATCCTTTTGTGTTTAGATTGGCTACATTTTCTGATATAATCGCTTGTTTTGATAAACTGTTTTGAATAGCGTTTATGCTAACATTAAACATTTAACACCTCCTACTTACAAAATAACACATCTATGGATAAAATCAAATATAAATAAAAGAATAGACTTGGCGGAGAGGGCGGGATTCGAACCCGCGGTAGGTTACCCTACACACGATTTCCAATCGTGCTCCTTCGGCCGCTCGGACACCTCTCCATTTCGCCTTTATTTATACAAAGTTTTGCTTAAATGTCAAATAAAAAGGTTACGGTTGAGATTTATCCTTTTTTTCTTGAGCTTTTTTGCGCATTTCTTCTAAATCTAGGCTACAATCTCCAAAGCTTGCCACATAGGCATCTTTATCTGGCTGAATGGTCTTTTTTGTACTTTTTTTTACTAAAAATACCACTAAAGATATTAGTAAAATTGCTATAATTATAATAAGGATTACAGACCATAACATAAAGTACCTCTATTTAATATTCAATGTTAAGCGACTTTAGCTTGATTTTAATATCTTCAGCGCTAAGCCACTTATCGTTTGTATCAGAAGAATATCTAAAGCCTTTTTTTACCAACTTGCCGCCGACTTTAATATTACTATTCCCCCACCACTTAAATTGCGGGTATATGATAAAATGATCGTCGTATTCATAGGTATTTCTTGCATCTTCTGGCGTTATCATAACTTCATGCAATTTTTCTCCTTCTCTAATGCCTACTTCTTTTAGTGTACAATCTTCGCAGATGGCTTTGGCCAAATCTACAATTTTAAAAGAAGGTATTTTTGAAACATAAATCTCACCACCAGTGGCTTCTCTTATTGCTCTAAACACAAGCTCGACACCTTCTTCTAAACTAATCCAAAACCTTGTCATCTCAAAATCTGTTATTGGCAACTCTTTTTTTCCTGATTCTACGAGGTTTTGAAAAAAAGGTATCACGCTGCCCCTGCTTGCTGCAACATTACCGTACCTTACTACGCAGAATTTAGTTTTCTTTTTGCCTACATAAGAATTACCCGCAATAAATAATTTGTCAGAAACCAATTTTGTTGCACCGTATAAGTTAACAGGGTTCACAGCTTTATCAGAAGAAAGTGCTACAACTTTTTCAACGCCGCAATCAATACTTGCGTCAATTACATTTTCCGCTCCGTATATGTTTGTTTTTATAGCTTCTAGTGGGTTATATTCGGCTATTGGCACCTGTTTTAAAGCGGCTGCATGTATAACAATATCAACGCCATCAAATGCCCTATAAAGCCTATCTTTATCCCTTACATCGCCAATAAAAAATCTCAAAACCGATTCGTGTTGAGAAAACTCTTTTTGCATTACAAACTGTTTATACTCATCCCTTGAGTAAATGATTAGTTTTTTTGGTTTGTAGGATTTCAAAATTGATTTTGTAAAGGCTTTACCAAAAGAGCCTGTTCCACCTGTAATTAAAATTGTTTTATCGTTTAACATAAACCTTCTCACCCCTTTATAATTTATAGCAAAAACTATTCTATAACAGAATAAATTAACTCAGAAAGGCTTCTTTTTGGCACATAATGTATATCGTTCTTTCTATAGTATTTAATATCATCTTTTGCATCAATAATTTCTATAGTTTCTGCTGGCTTGCCAATTGCCACAACATACAGTATATCTAAATTTTTGCCAATGTTTAATATTGAAGCAAGTTTAGGCTTGTCTATAGCTGCAATGGTACACCCTCCAAAACCCATTTCAACACTTTTTAATAGAATCGTTTGAAGCGCTATACCAGCATCAGTTAAAACATAATTATCGTTAGATATAGTTTTGTCTTGCAAAATGATTATGTATGCGCTGGGTCTTTCACCTTCTTTTGGGCCATCCCAATTTGTCAGATAGCCCGCCCATTTAAGTGTGCTAAAAATTTGTTCGTTTTTTTGCGCATTGCATGAGGCAATGTATTTTAACGGTTGAGCGTTTCTTGCAGAAGGTATAAAACGCAAGATTTCTAATATTTTATTTATTGTTTTGCAATCAATATTTACCTGGCTAAACCTTCTATAGCTTCTATTTTTTTTAATAAGATCATCTAACATGAAAAACCTCCTTGCGTGTTTTAGTATTAAAGATTATAATAAAATTATGAAAAGGTCAATAATTGCGAGTTTGTTTTTATTAACTATTGTTTTAAATGCCTTAGCTTTAAACATAAAAGACGATGCAGACAGAACAGTTAATATTTCAAAGGCAAACTCTATTGTGGTATTAAGTCCCGCTGCGTGCGATATATTTGAAGAAATTGGTGCTTCATCATTAATTGTTGGCTATACAGATTATGCAAAAAAGCCAAACTCTAGAGCTGTAAATGTAGGAGCGTTTGGCACATTCAATATAGAGCGCATTATTGCACTTAAACCGGATCTTGTTATTATGCCAAAATTTACATATGAGCGCTATGGAATAAACGCTCTAAATGCACTTGGCATTAAGGTATTTGTTTTTGAACCACAAAACATAGAAGGTATTATAAAGGATGTTAACAAATTTGGTTTAATTACGGGCAAAATTGATCAAGCAAAAAATCAAATACTCAATTTTAAAAGAGAATTAGACACATTGCACCACATTAAACAAAAACCGTCTGTTGTGTTTTTGGTGTGGCTTTCACCTATAATTGTAGCTGGTAATGACACATTTATTTCAAATGCTATAAGTGTAGCAGGTGGGCAAAATATCATAAAAAAAGATGGATGGCCAGAAGTTACAAGCGAGTACTTAATAGAAAAAAACCCAACATTTTTAATTGTAAACTCGCGTCTTAAAAGTGATTTTTTTAAACAAAACAAACTGTTAAATTACTTTTACAAAAAACATAAAGTGTTGTTTATAGACAATACATTAATTGAAAGGCCCAGCTTAAATATAATTAAAGGAATCAAAATTTTAAACAACTATTTTTATGAAAACCGCAATAATAACAGCGGCTGGCAGCGGTAGCCGTTTTGGTGCAAAAAAACAGTTTGAAAAACTCAACAATAAGCTTGTTATAGATTACAGCGTGGAGTTTTTTAAAGCTTTAGGGTTTGATATTATTATCACAGTTCCAAAAGATGATATAGGTTTTGTGCAAGAGCGTTTTAGCTTTGCTAAAGTTGTTGAAGGATCAATTGAGCGTTTTTTTTCTGTATACAATGGTTTAAAATTAATTAACGATGGTGTAGTTTTAATTCATGATGCAGCAAGGCCTATACTTTATAAAGAAAAAGTTTTAGAGTTGTTAGACAAAGTGTATGAGAAAAAAAGCGCTATTTTGGCAATTAGATGCACAGATACATTAAAGTTTGCCCAAAGTGGCCATATAAAATTTACAATCAAACGCGATAATATTTTTTGCGCTCAAACACCTCAAGGTTTTGATGCAAAATTGCTTAAAATAGCCTACATTAAAGCTTTAAACGATAATTTGATTTTTACAGATGAAGCAAGTTTGTGGGAACATTACATATCAAGCGTAGCGATTGTAGAAGGCTATAAATATAATATAAAAATAACCACAAAAGAAGATTTAAAATTGGCAAGTTGTGTATTAAATGATATTGTTTTATGAATACTTAATAATTATAGCTATTTTTGCCTTTATAGTTGGTTTTTTAATTTCTATACCAATTGGGGCTGTTCAAATTGAAGTAGCTAAAAGGGCTATTAATGATAATTTAAAATCTGCATATATGGTAGCTTTAGGCTCGGTTTGCTCTGATGTGATATATGGACTTTTTGCAAGCTTTAGTATAACAAGCTTTTTAGATGATGAAAGGGTAAAGGCAGCTCTTTTGTTTGGAAGCGGTATTTTGCTTGCTGTTTTATCAATTTTAACTTTTAAAGATGTAATTAAAAAAAATGTATCATTGTCTCAACTTAAACTTAAAACGCATCATATGTCTATTATAACGGGATTTACTATGTCATTTACAAATCCATTGATGATTGTTTTCTGGATAGTTTATGTTCAATTTTCTTATGATATTGGCGTAATACCTCACTATAATCCAATATTTTTACTGACTTTTGTTTTATTTAGTGGATTGGGTTTGTTAACCTATCTTTTGCTTATAGCAAAAATTTTACACCATGCAAGAAAATCCTTTAGCAAAGAGTTTATAAAGAAAATTAATATAGTACTATCTTTTATACTAGCTGGTTTTTCTGTATATTTTTTAATCCGCTCGCTTCAATTGTTCAAACTAGTAATGTAATGACTAATTTTATAAATATCGAAATGCCAAAACCGAATATGATCAATGCTGATAATATATTTATATAAGCGCTAATTTTTTGACTAAAGAACGATTTGGTCTTATGAACAAAAAGAGGCATAAGTGTAATCCACAACATAATGGCGCTAACAAGCCCGATAACTGTAAAACCAAAGTGTAAATTATTCTGATTAACATAGGCAAGCATGCTAGCCCAGAAAAAAATTGTGTATGGATTTAGAATTGTAAGTATGTAGCCTTTAGAGTAAGATTTTATTGAGCTTTTAAAATATTTTTGAGTTTTTAGTTTTGAGTTATCTATTGCGCGCGACTTAAAGATTTTATAAGCCAAATAGATTAAGAAAACGCTGCCAAAAAAACTTATAGCATGAAAAATAAAAGAATGTTCGTTTACATGCGTAAATATGCCAAAAAAAATAAGCGTCAAGTATGTTATATCCGCGCACATGGCGCCAAGCCCTATTAAAAATGCGTTTTTATAAGATTCAAGAGCTTCGTTAATTATCAATATATTGATAGGTCCAATGGGTACACTAGCCCCAAAACCCAATAAAAATCCACTAATATAGGATCCTAATATGTTCATTTAAGTAAACTCTATGTGCTCCTTTTCTAACTCGTGTAATAAATCTTTTAATATTTGGTTTAAAGAATTGTTTGTTGTGGTAGCAATTATAGCTTCAGGCAACAGTGAGTCTTTTTCTAGCTGTTTATAAAGCCTCACAAATTTAATTAGCTCTTCTTGTTCAAAATCATGCAGTATAATCGTTTTCATGATAGATGCTTTTCGATGGTTTTTGCGATTAAATCTATGCCATCGTTTATCAGATTTATATCTTTAGATTCTATTGTAATTCTTACAACTGGTTCTGTGCCAGAATAGCGCACAACCAGCCTTCCTTGACCATTTAGTTTATCTTTAACATGCTCTATAGCTTGTCGAATTTCCTCAATCTCATCTAAGTTAATTTTTTTACTAACATGCACATTTTTGGTCTTTTCTGGCACTTTTATAAAATTTTGAAATAAATAAGAAAGTTTGACACCTTGTTCAACCATAATGGATAAAACAGCCAAAGCCGTAATAATACCATCACCTGTTGTGTTAAAATCAGATAGTACCACATGTCCAGATGGTTCGCCACCTAAATTGTAGCCTTTTTCAATCATCTTCTGAATAATATACTTATCTCCAACATTTACCCTTTCAAGTGCTATACCATTTTGTTTGAGTATATGTTCTAGACCGAAATTGCTCATAATTGTACCGACGACGGTATTGTTTTTTAACTTTCCTTTATTTTTTAAGGCAATGGCTAAAATTGATAAGATTGCATCACCATCAATTAATTTGCCATTTTCATCAACCATTACGACTCTATCGCCATCACCATCAAAAGCAATACCCACATCAGCCCTAAACAGTGTAGTTTTTTCTATTATGTTGTTAGGGTAGGTGGAGCCGCATTTCTCATTTATATTTATGCCGTTTGGTTCGTTGTTTGTAACAATAACCTCAGCACCTAGTTCTTCAAAGATCATGGGTGCTACTTTGTATGTTGCACCGTTTGCGCAATCAATTACAATTCTTATACCATCAAGCTCTAAGTTGTATGGAAATACATTTTTTGCAAAAACTATGTACCTACCAAGCGTATCTCTTATTCTGAATACTTTTCCGATATTTGCACCTAAAAATTTAATATTATCCAATGTGTCAGACAATGTATATGATTCAATTAATTCTTCTAGCTCAACAGAAATTTTTATACCTTCGTGTGAAAAAATCTTTATACCATTATCGTCAAATGGGTTGTGCGATGCAGATATTACTACACCAGCATCGGCTCTCATGCTTTTGACTAAAAATGCGATAGCTGGTGTTGGCATTGGACCTACCAAATACGCATCAGCTCCCATTGAAACAATCCCAGATGTTATAGCAGACTCTAACATATAGCCAGAGATCCTTGTGTCTTTGCCGATAATAATTTTCTTTTTCTTGTTTTTTTGTGAATCTAGGGCGTAAACCAATGCTCTGCCAAGCTTGTAGGCTAAATCACCAACAAGTGGGAATACATTTGCTTTCCCCCTTATACCATCTGTGCCAAAAATTTTCATAAATGCTCCCTACTCACTTAGAAATTCTTTTATAAGTTTTTCGTTTTTTGTCCAGCCTTTTTTGACCTTAACCCATAGTTCTAAATAAACTTTAGTGCCAAGTAAGTCTTCTATTTTTTTTCTAGCAATTGAGCCAATTTTTTTTAGCATAGCGCCATTTTGACCAATAACTATGGCTTTTTGCGAATCTTTTTCTGTATATATAATTGCTTTAATGTATGTAAGATTTTCGCTGCGTTCTTTAAATTCATCAATTACTACTGCTACATAGTAGGGTAATTCTTCTGCTAAATTTTCTATTAATGTTTCCCTTATTAACTCAGAGGCAATAAAGCGAACACTATGAGTAGAAATTTCATCTTCGCTATAATATTTAGGGCCTTCTTTTAATTCTTCTAAAATGGCATCTAAAATCTCTTCTTTTGGGTTATCTCTTATAAGACTTGTAACGATTGTTTTTTTGGGGTCAATAATTAAAAATTCAGCTTTTATATAATCTATCTGTTCTTTGGTTAATCTGTCGGCTTTATTTATTAATAGGATGGTATTTTTCCTCGAGAGTAAATCTTCATAGTTTTTTATGTAATCATTGTTTGGACTATCTGCAATAATAAGACATACATCAGCATCTTCTATCGTGGATTTTATACTAGATAGCATCACTTGGTTGAGTTTTTTTGTGCTTTCGTGTATACCTGGTGTATCAATAAATATTATTTGATAATTATCTCCTGTCAAAATACCTTTAATCGGTGTTCGTGTGGTTTGTGGTTTATTTGTGACAATTGATAATTTTTCTCCAAGCATTAAATTTAGAAATGTCGATTTGCCTACATTAGGCTTTCCTATTAGTGCAACATATCCTGATTTAAACATTTTCTAAAATCTCCATTGTTTCTAGTGCAGCGTTTTTTTCTGCTTCTTTTTTGCTTTTGCCTATACCAACACCGTAGCTTTTATCGCCAATAACAACCTTGCTGTAAAAGGTTTTATTATGTTGCTCACCCTCTTCTTTTATTAACACATATTCAGGGAGCATAGCAAATTTTTTTTGTGTTAATTCTTGCAAAACTGTTTTTGGATCAAACAGTTTATATTCACTAAATTTTTCAAACTTTGTTTCTAATAGGGGCAAGACAAAATTCTTAGCACTCTGTAAGCCAGAATCTAGATATATAGCACCAATAAGAGCCTCTAGTAAGTCTTCCAATATTTTTTTGTTTAGTGCTATTTGCTTTTGCCTTTCGCTTTTGCCCAATTTACAATAATCATAAAGCTTTAGATTTTTTGCAATATCAGAGAGAACATCTGAGTTTACCGTGGCTGCTCTGATTTTTGATAACTCTCCTTCTCTAAAGTTTTGATAATTAGTAACTAAAAATTCACTAACGATTAACTCTAAAACAGCATCTCCTAAAAACTCCAACAACTCATTTGAATAAAAAGGATTTTTTGTATAAGACCTGTGAGTTAGTGCTCTATCAAGCAAGGCTTTGTTTTTAAATTTATAACCAATAATGTCTTCTAGACCCATTTTTCTAATTCTTTTATATTAAGACTTATATGAGATTTATCTGTTGGAGGCCAGGGTGTGTCAATGCAGTAGTGTGCCCCAACAGAGTTTTTTCGCTCTAAAGCAGAGCGTGATATTAATATAGCTATAATTAGTAAGTTTCTATAATCTACATCTGTGTTATTATTTTTAATTGCCTGAAAGCTAGAAAGACCGCACTCAAGCAAATCTTCCATTAATGATAATTTTCTTACAATTCCAAGATCTTTAAAAATCCTGTCTTTAAGGTTTTTTATTTTAGCTTTATAATTTTTAGCTGTTTCTTCTAACTTAAATGTTTCGTTGGTTTTGTGTGTGAAATTTTTATCTTGCACATAATTAAAAACAGATTTAGCAGCTCTTGTTCCAAATACAAGCCCTTCTAGCATAGAGTTACTTGCTAGTCGGTTAGCCCCATGCACACCGTTGCACGCACACTCGCCACACGCAAAAAGTCCATTTATATTGGTTTTGCAATTAATATCGGTTTTTATGCCACCCATTGTGTAATGCGCAGCAGGCGATACTGGTATTGGTTCTTTGGTAATATCTAGACCATACTTTAGACATTCGTTATATATGGTTGGAAACCTCTTTTTAACAAAATTGCTATCAAGATGAGAAATATCTAAGTACACATGGTCTTTTAAGTTGTTTTGCATTTCTGAAAAAATACTTCTTGCTACAATATCTCTTGGTGCGAGTTCAAGTTGTTTGCTGTATTTTTCCATAAAGCGCTCGCCTTTATCGTTAATTAATATAGCTCCTTCACCGCGCATTGATTCAGATAGCAAAAAAGAAGGTGCTTTTTTGTAGTTTAGGGCTGTTGGATGAAATTGAACGAATTCCATATCTTCAACTATGCAACCAGCTAGAAATGCGCTTGCTATGCCATCGCCTGTGGTAATTGAAGGGTTTGTAGTGTGGTTGTATATGGCAGCATAACCGCCTGTTGCCAAAATGACAGATTTTGCGTAAATATACTCAAGCGTGTTGTTTTGTAAATTATGGAATTTTGCTCCCACAACCCTTTTGTTTTCGACAATCAAATCTAATAAACGATGATGCTCATTAATTTCTATATTTTCTGCATACGCTTTACTCAATAAAGTTCTTTCAATTTCAGCACCAGTTGCATCGCCATTTGCATGAAGTATTCTATTTACACTGTGTGCAGCTTCCCTTGTAAAATTTAACTCCCCATTTTCGTTTTTATCAAACTCGCAACCCCAGTCTATTAACTCTTTGACTCTATCTGGGCCTTCTTTAACCAAAATTTCAACACTTTTTTTATTACAAAGCCCAGCGCCTGCAACAAGTGTATCTTTTATATGTAAATCAAAAGTATCATCTTTTGATAAACAAACCGCTATACCACCTTGAGCGTAGTTTGTATTTGATTCTTTTGCACTGTCTTTTGTATATATAGCTATATCAAGACCGAAAGTGCAAAGTTCAATAGCAGCCCTAAGACCAGCAACACCGCTACCTATAACGATACAATCTCTCACTTAACTACTCCTATTTTTGTGTTTGAGCTAGGTGGCACTATATCTGTTTTTCTTCCACAACCTCCAAGCACCACACTCAACAATATCAGTACAATAATTAATTTTTTCATAGTATTGTTTTATTTAATTTGTAGTGTATTGTCAAGAAATTTGTTTGCTATATAGGTTTAAAAATATATAATAGCTTATAAGTACATTCAATTTGAAATTACTACAAATTTAAAAGTTCAACTTGCCAATCTTGATTTACCCAAAGACCAATAATTGTTACATTATTAAACCAACTTGAAATTAACTTTATGCTGTCTTTTATTTGACTAATCTGGGTTTGTTTACTAGATGGGTTACCTGCGCAATCGTAATGCCCGACTACGGCTATTACACTTGATCCGTGTTTTTCAACCGAAATAGCAAGTCTTGCTTTAATAGATTCTACCAAACAATCGTTTTTATTGTCAGCAAGTATTTTTATTGGACCCGGCTCTGTAATCATATCAACAAATTTCGCGCTATAGCGTTGTTTCATCCAATTTATGACTGGCTCTTGGACTCTGCCATCCATACAGTTAACCGCACTGACAAACTCCATATAACCTCCATGAGTTAATTTTAATCAAAATATACAAAAATTTAATAAAATTTTCAAATATTTTTTTATACAATATTAAATTTTGTAACCTGTGGTTATTTTAATTATGCATTTTTACACACCGTATTTTTATATTGAAAATAAACTTAAAATGAACAAAACTTGCATAAAAAAATGCGTGTCAATAATTTTGTAAGTTCTTGTATTGACTTTTTTAAACAAATCTAATATATTTAATCAAAACTAAATTTGTGGATGTAAAATGAATATAACACCTGTTTTAGAAGACTATTTAGAAAGAATACTTATCATGCAAGAAGAAAGTAAAGTAGTAAGAGTGAAAGATCTGGCAAAATACTTTAAGGTGAAAGCTCCATCTGTTGTAGATGCAGTTTCAAAATTAAAAAAAGATGAACTTGTTGAGCAAGAGTCATACGGGTTTATTGTACTTACGCCAAAGGGCAAGGAACTTGCGCAAGAAGTTTACAAAAAGCACCTTCTTTTAAGAGACTTTTTGCATAAAGTATTGTATTTGAATGAAGAAGTTGCAGAAGATGATGCCTGCAAAATCGAGCACTATCTAAGTAAAGAAACAATTGGGCATATATTGGCGTTTATGAATTTTATCAAGTGTAGAGATGGTTTTCCAAAGTGGCTTAATAATTTTTACTATTTTGTTGATACAGGCCAAAGACCGCAAGATTGTAAGTGTGAAGATAAATAGGTTTTTTTAATTTAGTATCTAATTGACAAAATTAGCGCCTTTTGTTACAATAACAAAGATTTTTTTGCGAGCGTGGCGGAACTGGTAGACGCGCTAGACTTAGGATCTAGTACCGCAAGGTGTGGGAGTTCGAGTCTCCCCGCTCGCACCATTCATTAAAAGTATGATTGATTTTTTTATATTGGCTATATCAGCTATAGCAGCAGGCGTGGCATTTTTTGTTTTATTTAAACTTTCAAAGCTAGATTCCCTTTTTTTAAAATTAGATCAGTTAAACAACTCACTGAATCAGATTGAAACAAGTTTAAAAGACGAATTATCTAGAACCAAAAACGATATAAATTCAAATTTTAATATGATGCTTAACAATAATGATAAGTTACTTGGTGCACTAAGTAGAGAAATAAGAGAAAAGATGGAAAATATCGAATCGATTGTTTCTAAATCACTTGTAGATATTTCTTTAAAGCATGAAAAACTCATTACATCCAACGAAGATAAGCTTGAAAAGTTTACACAAGAGCTAAAACTACAAACCCAAACTATAGATAAAAATTTGGACAATATAAGACACATAGTCGAAGAAAAATTAGAAAAAATTAGGCTTGATAACGAAAGTAAGTTAGAGCAGATGCGCCAGACTGTCGATGAAAAACTTCATGAATCGCTAGAGAAAAAATTAGGTGAATCTTTTAAGCAAGTCAGCGAAAGGTTAGAGATGGTTCACAAGGGTCTTGGCGAAATGCAGGCGCTAGCAAATGGTGTAGGCGACCTTAAAAAAGTTTTAACAAATGTAAAAAATAGGGGTATTTTGGGAGAATTGCAGCTTGAGAAAATACTTGATGACATATTGAGCCCAATTTTTTACGAAAAAAATGTTAAAACAAAACCCAACAGCGCTGAGGTGGTTGAGTTTGCCATTAAGTTGCCTTCAAACCGTGACAATGAAATTATGTGGCTGCCTATAGATTCTAAATTCCCTATTGAGAATTACCAGCGTCTATTAGAATATTATGAAACGGGCCAGACTAATCAGATTGTTAGCATTCAAAAGGCACTTGAGCAAAATATTAAGCAATTTGCAAAAGATATAAAGACCAAGTACATTGAGGTTCCATACACTACCGATTTTGGCATAATGTTTTTGCCTTATGAGGGTTTGTATTCTGAAGTATTGCGCATTGATGGTTTATTTGAATCCATAATGAGGGACTATAGGGTAGTAATAACAGGTCCAACTACTCTAGCGGCATTTTTAAATAGTTTGCAAATGGGTTTTAGAACGCTAACAATTGAAAAAAATGCTCACAAAATAATGGAAATGCTCACTCAGGTTAAAAAAGAATTTGAAAAGTTTGGTGATGTCTTAGAAAAAGCCCAAAGCAAAATAAAAGCTGCAGATAAAGACCTAGAGGATTTGGTAGGTGTTAGGACAAGAAAAATACAGCTTGCTTTAAAAGATGTCCAAGCGCCCAACAATGACTTTTTGCCATTAGATGATAGTTAATTTTATACTTGACAAAATAACAAAAAGTGGTATAGACTGGACCTAATAAATTAAAAAAAGGGGGGAAAATGGGTACAAAAATATCGGAGTTTTTTGAACATATTGAGCCGTCGTGTATTAGGAAAGCGGGTATTGTGTTTAGCCAAAGACAGTCTCAAAATCCAGCCGAAAATATAAAAGCCATAAATGTAGCAATTGGTAATGTATCTTTAACCACTCATCCGGCTATGCTTGAGAGATTTTTAAACCCAAAAGACGAAAATTTAATTAAGGGTATCTGGCGCTATACACAAACAGAAGGTATTGATGAAATAAATGATGCGTTTAAAAATATCATAAGATCTTTTTTAAAACCAGAATGTAAACCAAATCTTTATAGTTTAGTTGATACTGGTGGCTCTCACATAATGAAGCTAGTAATGCTTGGTGTTTGTGGTAAATCGTCAAGTGGCGAAAAACCACTTTTAGTCTTAGATCCCGTTTATACAAATTATGTATCAATAGGTGAAGAACTAGGTGTAGGTATTATATCTGTAAATAGAAACTTAACACCAGATGGAATTTTTAGCGAAGTCAGCATAGATTATTTAGAAAATCTCATAGAAATGTATAAACCAGGCGGTATGCTTATAATTCCATACGATAACCCATCTGGCACATTAACCACACAAAAACAAATTAATGAATATGCAAAAGTTTGCATGAAGCACAATATGTTTTTGATTAGTGACGAAGCCTACCGTGGCCTTTATTATGTTGATGGGATTGATTATGCACCTTCGATATGGAATATCTCAGAACAAGATGTGAAAGGTATTGAAAGCGCAGGTATAAGAATAAGCATAGAAACGCTTTCTAAAGTTTTTAATGCATGCGGCTTAAGAATGGGTGCTTTAGTTACGGATAACAAATTATTTTTTGAACAGGCGCGCGCTGCAAATACAACATACCTTTGCCCGTCTGCAATAGACCAGTATATTGGAGGAGCATTAGCACATGAGTCTGCAAGCGACCTTCAAAATTGGGTTAAAAGTTTAAGAGATTACTATAAAAAAATACTAAAAAATCTATATACAAATTTTAAAAAACTTGACTCAAATATTATAGTAACTCAGCCTCAAGCTTCTATCTACTCTATTGTTGATGTAAGAAATATTGTAAAACCCGGTTTTGATATGGATGATTTTGTAATGTATTGCGCTAGTGAAGGTTTTATTGAAGTGTTTGGTCAGAAATTTACACTTTTAGTTGCTCCTGTGAAAGGTTTTTATAAAAATCAAAATGTATTTGCCAATACACAAGCAAGGATTGCCTGTGTGGTTAGCGAAAGCGAGATGGAGCTTATACCTTATTTGTTTGTTGAATTGATAAGAAAATATGAGCAAAAAAGACAATCTCGTTTAAAAGTTTCAAATCTCTAAAGCTTAGGCTTTAATATGCTTTGTAATAATTCCGCCAGTTGCCTGAGAAATGGGGTGCACTATAATAAATGCACCCTCGTCCATATCAAAAATTAATTTTTTTAATTTTATCATTTCTAAGCGCGTAACGACACATGAAAGAGATTCTTGTTCTGAACCAGTGAAACCTCCATATGTTTTATAAACCGTTACACCTTTTTTTGAATTCGTGTATAATCATATCTTTAATTTCTTGGCTTTTGTCTGATATAATAATCATATTATTGTATTCTTCTATGCCGTATATAACAAAGTCCATTGTTTTGTAAGCACTAAAGTAAGCCAAAATTGAGTATAGCGCTTTATCAATACCTAAAAAAAATGAAGCACTGATAAATATTAGTATATTTAAAAATAGTATAATATTGCCCACCGTTACAGATAATTGTTTGCCTAAAACTACAGCCATTAATTCAGTGCCATCCGATATACCACCATTTTTTACAACCAAGCCAACTCCAGCACCCAAAAAAAATCCACCAAATGCAGCACTTAGTAATTTATCGTGCGTAATAGTTGGGAAATTGATAAAAAATACAAAAAAACCTAGCAATAAGATAGCAAAAATACTTTTTATCATAAATAACCTTGAGATGCTAAAATAGCCAAATATCAAAAATGGTGTATTAAGGATAATTATTAACAAGCCTAAATCAATATGTGTTGTAAAATGAATCAACATTGAAATACCAGTTATACCACCATCTATAAACTCATTAGGCAATAAAAAACTTTTTATACCAAAGCTTTCTACTAATACACCAAAGGTGATTAAAGAAAAACTACCTAAAATGTTTAGAAGGTTGTTTTTGCTCAACTAATCCTCTGTTTGGCTCAATTTTTTGGTTTGATCTGCAATTAATAGTGCTTCAATGAGTTCATCAAGCTCTCCCTCAAGTATCTGGTCAAGTTTGTATAAAGTCAGATTTATCCTGTGGTCTGTTACGCGTCCTTGCGGGAAATTGTATGTTCTAATACGCTCTGACCTATCCCCACTGCCAACTTGGGCTTTCCTTGCTTGTGCAATTTGTGATTCTTGTTGGCTTCTGTAAAAATCAGAGAGTCTTGCATATAAAATTTTCATTGCTTTGTCTTTATTTTTGTATTGAGATTTTTCGTCTTGGCAGGTAACTACAATACCAGTCGGTATATGGGTTATTCTTACCGCAGAATCAGTAGTATTTACATGTTGACCACCAGATCCTGATGATCTATATACGTCAATTCTCAAATCATCTGGGTTAATATTTACCTCAACATCATCAGCTTCTGGCAATACTGCAACTGTTGCTGCTGATGTATGAATTCTGCCTTGAGATTCAGTAATAGGTACCCTTTGCACCCTATGTGTGCCACTTTCAAATTTAAATTTAGAGTAAACCCCTTTTCCTCTAATATTTGCTATTATTTCTTTTATCCCGCCTGTATCTGATAAACTTTTTTCTAAAATTTCTACCTTAAAATTTTTATTTTCTGCATATCTAGTATACATTCTAAATAAATCCTGAGCGAAAAGTGCCGCTTCTTCACCGCCAGTACCCGCTCTGATCTCTAATATTATATCTTTTTCGTCTAAGGGATCTTTAGGCAATAACATAAATTTAAGCTCATTCATTAACTGAGAGCTTTTTATTTCAAGCTCTTTTATTTCTTCTTTAGCCAATTCTTTGAGTTCGCTGTCTTTTAAAAGTTCTTCATTTTGCTTTATCTGATCTTGAAGTTTAGTGTATAACCGATATTTTTCAACAACTGGTGCAATTTTTTTTAGTTCTTCATTTAGAGTTTTTAGTTTTTCATAGTTGTTTAATACCTCTTGAGAACTCATTTGTTCTTGGATTTCATTGTATTTTTTTTCCAAAGCTTCTAACTTGTCTATCATCTATCCCTCTACCCTTAACTCCATTAATTTATTTTCTTCTATTAACTCAAGATCTTCAAATAACTGACAATTACCATTTGAAAAACACAAAACGCTTTTTGCTTTTTTAGAATATCTTAAAACAATTTTTGATGCAAGCATTTTTTCATTTTGCGTAGATTGTTTTAGAAATATAGCGCAAGTTCCAGGAGAATCTTTTGTTTCAAAAAAATCAAAAATATTTTTGTAACTGGCAATTATATCAAATTCATTTTGTTGACGGGCAACAATAAGCAAATTATCATTAATTTTAAAGTGTCTTCCGATATGGGCTAGTTTATAATGTTCTAGTAAATCTAAATCTAGGAAATTTCTAAGTCTATTTGCAAAGTACGGTTCAGTTAGTAAGCATCCACCAGATGGTGTTTCAAAGCGCTCAATATTAAAAAGTTTAGCAAGCGCAAGCTGAGGTTTCCTGGATCTGCCAGATATTGCATATAGTTTGTTTCTATCAACAATGCCTTCTATCTCAGCTAATGTAGGAGGGAGTAATTTAGCAGATAGTGGTCTTAATACGAGATTTTCAAGCTGTGATTTTTTTTCAATAAGAAGTATATTTGCTTTATTTCTTTGACTAAATGGGCGTTGGCTCAATACTTCTCCTGTTATGATAAAAGAAGCACCTAAGTTTTCCATAAGTTTTTTGGCCTCGCTAAACATCATAATTCGACAATCAAGGCATGGGTTTAAATTTTTGCCAAAGCCATAAGTGGGGTTTTTTAAAATGTTTAAATATGCATTATCAATTTCTGCTACATATAGTTTTATATTAAGTTTTTCTATGTTATCCTGTAAGGATTTTATATCTTTTTTATAAAATGGTGTATTTATAAAAAGCGCTGACACTTCAAGACCAAGCCTTAGTGCTATATGCAAAGCAAGTAAGCTATCTAAACCGCCTGAGTATAAAACTATAGCTTTATTGTTCATCAGATAGTATTCTTTCGACCTCTTGATCGGTTAGTTGATGAAAGTCTTCATAATACATACCAACGCTGAAAAAGGGATCATTAGAAATAATTAAAGCGATAACTGTTGCCATTTTATTTAGTATTTTAAAAGTATCCTGTGCTACTACACCTGTTGCCACTATAATTTTTTTGGGATGAAATTGTTGTATATCTTTGATGGCTGCCATCATTGAAAGGCCTGTGGCTATGCCATCATCTACTAAAATAACGATTTTTGATTCAAGGTTTGGTAGTGGTTTTTTCCTGTATTTATTTATATAAAAATTAATTTTGCTCTTAATGTTCTCGATTGTAGCTTTTGTAATTAGACTTGAAAAAGAAGGATTAACTAAAATTTCACCAAATTCACCAATAGCCCCAATAGCGAATTCTTCGTCTTGCGGGTGTGGTATTTTTTTTGAAATGTAAATATTAAATTCTAGATTGAGTGTTTTTGCTACAATCGAAGCTATTGGTACACCACCGCGGGGTAGGCCAAGTACGATAGCAGGTTCTTTCTTTATCTCATCTTTTAATTTTTCTGCTAATTCTATGCCTACTTGTTCTCTGTTTTTAAAGCGCAATTTCATAAATATCTTCCAAATCTCTGTATTGTTCATTATAGTCCATACCAAAACCAACTAAAAAGCCTTTTTTAACATCAAACAATTTAAAATCAGGTTCAATATTGATTATTCTACTTTCTTTTTTATCTATTGCTACGCATATATAAACGATTTTTGCGCCCATTCCTAAAATGTAATCCTTGACTTTAGATATTGTTTGACCTGTGTCTAGAATATCGTCAATTAATAAACACACTTTGCCTTTAACATCTAAAGTTGGCTTTTTAAGCCATTTTAATTGTTCGCTTTTATTATACTCATAACTTTTTACACCAATTGATTCGTAATTATATTCAAACTCAAAATACTTAGATAGTTTATCAAAAAATGGTTTTGCGCCTTTTTCTATATAAAATACAGCTATTTGTTTATTTTTAAACGCATTATTGATTTGGTTAGAAACTTCATCTATGCGACGATCTATATCGTTTTTATCTATAATTTTTTTAAGGTTCATAACACTCCAGCAACCTCTGCATTGCACTTTGGACACTTGTTGCCTAAAATAGCATTTTTTATTATAGCAAAACCGCTGCGTTCAATCAACAACTCTCCGCAATTGTAGCAGTATGTATTTTCAAGATTGCTTTTTGGTATATTGCCACCATAAACATACCTTAAACCAACAGACTTTCCAATTTCACAGGCTTTTTGAATGGTTTTAATGCTTGTTGGAGGTATGTTTGTTAATTTGTATGTGGGATAAAATGCGCTTATGTGCCACGGTATGTTTATGTCTATAGATTTGATAAATTTAGCTATTTTCTCAATTTCATCATCGTCTGTATTTAGTGTAGGTATAAGCAGTGTAGTTATCTCAACCCAAATACCTTTTTCTTTTGATTGTTCAATAGAGTTCAAAACAGGTTTTAGTCTGCCACCTGCGATTGTTTTGTAAAAAGATTCATCCATAGACTTTAAATCTATATTAACTGCATCGATTAAACCTGCCATTTTGTCCAAGGCTTGTTTTGTGAAAAATCCGTTAGTAACGAAAACATTTTTCAAGCCCTTTAATTTAGCATTATGTGCACAATCTATGGCATATTCAAAAAAAACAGTAGGTTCTGTGTATGTGTATGAAATTGAGCTACAATCTAAAAACATAGCATCAGATACCACATTGTTTACAGAATAATACTTTCCAGCTGGCTCATCATGATAATACATATATTGACTAATTTCGTAATTTTGACAATTTAGACATGTAAAATTACAACCAACCGTGGCAATAGAATAGCTTTTAGAGCCAGGCAAAAAGTGGTATAGAGGCTTTTTTTCAATTGGGTCAACTGCTTGAGCTATGACTTTTTCATAAACCAAACTGTAGAGTTTACCGTTGATATTTTTCCTTACTCTACAAATTCCCACCTGATTTTCTTCAATTACGCACCTGTGAGCACATAGATCGCATCGTACCCTTTTATTATTTAATTGTTTATATAGATACGCTTCTTTCATATTTGACTCCTTATAAAATTGGTAAACTTATTTTAAATATAGTACCGTTTTCGTCGCTTTCAACATCAACAGTTCCACCATGCAGGTTTATTATATTTTTTACAACAGGCAAAGCTATACCTTTTTTGGTAGAGCCACCAGAAACGAATGGCTCAAATATGTTGTTTAAAATGGCCTGAGGGATCACATGCTGTCTGTTTGAAATTTCTATAATAAGTATTTTCTTGTTAGAAATTGTTTTTTCGTATGATTGTATATAAATTATCGTTGGTTCTTTTCGTGCTTCAATTAGACTATCTATAACATTGTTAATTGCCACTGTAAATTTTTTTTTATCCAGTTTGACAAATTTTACATGCTCATCCATGTTAACGCTGAAATTTAAATTTCTTATTCTTTTTTTAAAATCATCAATTATTTCATTAAACAAGGCTATAATGTTAATATCTTCAAATACCATTTTCCCGTCTGATATTTGCAGCACATTGTTTAACACAACATTGAGCTTTTTGCTTTCATTTTTAATTTTTTCGATATATTTATCAATATCTTCGATTTTGCCTTCTTTGATTTTTCTATCAAGAATATCTGCTATACCACCAATAGACATTAATGGATTTTTTAACACATGCGACATATCTTCTGTGAAAGTTTCTAATATTTTTCTTTTTTCCTGCTCTATTAATTGTTTTTGCAGTGAGTCTATTTCCTTAATGTATTTTGTGAGCTGTAGATTTTTTTCTTCGAGTTCATTTTTTAAGTTTTCTCTGATAATAGAATAATATGCCACATACTCGCTAATAACACCAGAAGGCAAAGCTATTATAAAAAGTGGTATAATTTTATAAACTAAATCTAATGTGTTAAAAGATACACTTATGCCAAGGTATAATATAAAGACACTAGAAGCTAAAGCAAGGAAAAGCCCGTAGTAAAGGCCAAGCAGTATTGAGGCTATAGAGATTATAACGAAGTATCCGCTGTAGAACACGCTGTAGATGCCACCTGTATTATACATAAAGTATGTAATAACAAATTGATCTACAAAAAAAGTAAAAAAACAAAATAGATGGCAGTATTTACTATCGATTGTTATTCTAATTATGTAAAAAAGAATGTAAATATAAATCAAGCCCAAAAAGATATAATAAATTAAATCATTGCTTTTTGCATTATACATGCACCAAAACACAGCGGCAACAGTAGATATTATTCTAATAAATAGTATTATAAAGTTTAAGTATACAGGTGGTATCATGCGGTCAATGTATTCTATTCTCATTTTCCTTGCAAATTCACCTAAAAAAAGTAATATAATGATAGCATTATTTGAAGAAAGTGTCAACGAGGGTTGTAGTAGTGTTTTTCAAAAAAGAAAGTAATCTATCTTATATAGATAGCCTTAAAAATATAGCAATAAATCTCTTAAAGTTATTGAAAACAGATGATGCTAGTCTAAACGATGCTATTGAAAAATATATAAATCTTATAAAGAGCATAAAAGATGAAGATAGCATGAATAAAATACGCGAATCAATCGTGAATTTTTCTATAAAATACGGTGACTACTTAGATAACAAGAAAAAACAAAATGACTACCTAATAAAGACTATCATAAATTCTCTATCGCAAATTGCAAAAGATTATGATCCATCAAAGCACTGGCAAGAGAGTTTTCAAAATATCAAAGAGTTGTTAAAATCCGAAATTACATACTCTGTGCTTGAAAATATCAATACTATCCTAAAAAATCTCTTATTTTCAACAAAAGACACAAAGGAGCTTGTTTATAAAGAATTGTCAGAAATAATCTTTTCTATGCTGGATGTAGTTATAGAACATGAAAAAGCTTCAGAATACAAAAAGGAACTTTTGGCACTTAAGAAAGAAATATACTTTAACAGTTCACTTTTAAATACATATTCAGTAAGAGAAAGCATAAAAAAACTAATAGAAAAGAAAGAAAAACTAGAAGACGAATACTTTAATCAGCTCCAAGAAAAGTTAAAACAAGCGGTAAAAGCCCTAACATATGTTATGAATACATTTACAAAAGATATAAACAATTATGGTGATATTTTCCAAACACACATTGACCAAATTGACAACCTTGTTAATGTAGAAAATATAGATGTAGATGAAATGAGTAAAAAGCTCATAGGTATAGCAATAAAAATTAAAGAAAGTACAGTTTCTATGAATAACAAAATTAAAATACTAAGTGAAACCATCCAAAAATCAAAACGAACAATAGAGGAATTACAGAACAAGCTAAAAGAGGCACAAGAAAACTTAATTATTGACCCGCTTACAAAAGTTTATAACAGAAGGGGTTTGTGGCATTTTCTTGGGCATGAAATGGAAAAAGCTAGACGCTATGGTAAGAATTTATCGATTATAATGTGCGATTTGGATAAGTTTAGCGATATTAATAATACTTACGGTCATCAAGTCGGTGACAAAGTTTTGGAAGCTTTTGCAGGTACTGCTAAATCTTTATCTAGGGGTTCTGATATTGTAACACGATATGGTGGTGAAGAGTTTTTAATACTTGTTCCTGAAGCAAATTTAGAGCAAGCCTATAAGTTTGCTGAAAAAATCAGGACAGAAACAGAAAAACTAAAATTCAAATACAAAGATAAAGAGTTTAATATCACTGTTAGTTTAGGTGTTTCGCAGTTTAGACCAAAAGATACAGTAGAATTATTTATTGAGAGAGCTGATAAAGCGCTTTATGAAGCAAAAAAAACAAGAAATACCACAGCAAAGGAGACTGTATGACAAGACTAGAGAAAATTTTTAATCGAGTAAATGAGATTGGTGCTGATTGTTTTGTATCGTTTGACAAATCTGACCTGCTTTATTTTACGCAGGTAGACGGTGATGGTATTTTGTTGATTATCGAGAAAAAACCTATCATATTTGCAAATAAACTTTCATATGAAGCAATAGTAAATCAAAAACCTCATGCAGAAGTAATACAAGCTTCAAATGGAGTACAAGAGGTTCAAGAGTATTTAATAGAAAACAAAATCCATTCAATTGCTCTAGATTTAAAAAGTACAAACGCTCGTAATTTTGAAACATTAAGAAAAAATTTTGAGATAAAAGACGCAACAGATTTTTCTAAGCAAATCAGAATGATTAAAGAGCAAAGTGAGATAAACTCAATAAAAAGGGCTGCTTTAATTGCGCGTAATGCCTTTACAAAAGTTTATTCATTGATTAAAATAGGCATTAGCGAAAAAGAGCTTCAAATTGAGCTAGACTATCAAATGCTTAAACATGGAGCCCAAAAGAACGCTTTTGAAACAATTGTTGCAAGCGGGGTCAATACATCATTTCCCCATCACAGACCAACAAATAAAAAAATAGAAGATGGAGATTTTTTAATGATAGATTTTGGTGCTTGTGTCGATGGGTATAATAGCGATTGCACATATACATTTCTAATAGGTGATCGCACAGATGAAAAAAGAGATTTTTACAATGCGCTTTTTTATGCTCAAACTTTCGCAAGGGAGTCTGTTGCTCCCAATAGAACAAAAGCTAAAGATATTGATAAAAGGGCACGCGATGAACTTGCAAAATACGGTCTTGATAAGTACTTTATTCACTCAACGGGTCATGGTGTAGGGCTTGATATTCATGAGCTGCCCAATATTGATCCGTCAAACGATACGCTTATTGTGCCAAATATGGTTTTTACAATTGAGCCAGGCATATACATACCTGGCAAATACGGCGTTAGAATTGAGCAAACAATTTTAGTTAAAGAAAACGATGTTGAAATATTAGGTTATGCACCATTTATGGAAATTATCTAAAGGAGGAGTTGATGCTTAGCACAAATGAATTTAAAAAAGGCTCTAAAGTTGAGATAGATGATGAGCCATACGAGATTGTAAGCTATGAACACATTAAACCAGGCAAGGGTCAGGCGTTTGTTAGGGTAAAACTAAAAAATTTAAAAACTTTAAATGTTGTTGAAAAAACTTTCAAATCAGGAGTTAAAATACCAAAAGCTGATGTAGAAGAAAAGCCTATGCAATTCCTCTACCAAGACGAACATGGCTATCACTTTATGGATAATTCAAACTATGAAGAATATGTAATACCAAAAGATGTGATTGAAGAAGAAGCCAAATTTTTGCAAGAAAACAAAGATGTTTTTGTTTTACTTTACAAAAATTTACCAATTGGTATATCTTTGCCAAATTTTGTTGAGTTAAAAGTTATAGAAACAGAGCCCGGTTTTAAAGGAGATACCGCTGCAACGGGTACAAAACCAGCTGTGCTTGAAACAAATGCAACCATTCAGGTTCCTTTCTTTATAAAAGAAGGCGATATAATAAGAATTGATACACGTACAGGGGAGTATGTTGAAAGAGTAAACAAATAAATGACAAGGCCAATTCGTACACTAACAATTATTAGTCTATCGCATTTAGTTAATGATTGGTACTCGCTTTTAATACCGCCAGCTATTCCTTTATTAAAAGCTGTTTATCATCTTAGCTATGTTCAAAGTGGTGTGCTTGTTAGCACACCTTATATTGTTAGTGCAGTTTTGCAGACATACATTGCTTATATGGCAGAAAAAAAGGCAAAAAGGGTGTTAGCTCTAAAATTAGGATTTTTAACACTGAGCTTGTCTTTTATTGTTTTTTACTTTTCTAATTCGTTTTTATTTATGGTGTTATCAGCTTTGTTTATCGGTATAGGGCTTAGTATTTACCACCCGCAAGGTATGGGACTGCTTGCAAATGTATTTAAAACACAAAAAGGTATGGCATTAGGTGTAAACGGTATAGGTGGTGCTATTGGGTTTTTTTTAGCACCAGTTAGTATGGGCTATTTATTATCAAGATTTGGTTTAAAAGCTTTTCTTATTGTTGCTGTACCGGGTTTTTTGATTGTAGCTATATTAATGCTTTGCAAGCAAGAAGAAAAGCCTCTTTCTATTACTTTAAAGCATGCTTTTTCAAAAGAGCTTATCTTGGTGGGTTTTGTTGCAATGGTATCACCTTTTTTTTCAAGAGGTATTTCTGCATTTTTACCTGCTTATTTTTACAGTAAAGGCCAAAATATACTTGATGCTAACCTCATGGCTAGCGTTATGTTATTTGCAGGTATTATTGCACAGCCTCTTGGTGGTAAATTTTCTGATAAATTTGGTAGAAAAGGGGTGATATTTGTAAGTTATATATTAATGGCTTTATTTTTAGTATTATTTTTGATATTTCCAAATTTAGTGTTGCTTTTTTTGTTAGGTTTTGTAACAAGCGTATCAATACCTGTAAGGCATGCTTTAGCAGCCGAAGTGGGCGGAAAATCAATGAACACAAATATAGCTGTAAGCTATACTATGGTTATGGTAGGCGCTTCTATTGCTCCTATTTTAATAGGCTTTTTGATAGATAATTTTGGGTTTAATATTGCTTTTGGTATAAATACGGTCATTGCGCTTGGGGGTGCTTTTTTATTGTTTTTTGTTAAACCAAGAAATCAAGTCTTGACAAATTGATCAAATTGAACACAATACTTAAATTACTGTTGGGCGGTTAGCTCAGTTGGGAGAGCGCATGCTTCGCACGCATGAGGTCGGGGGTTCGAATCCCCTACTGTCCACCATTATAAAGATTATTTAGCGATTTTTTATTTATAATAATTTTCGTATTGTGTATTTGCAAAAATTTTATTTTCAGATAATATACTATGTATGAAAAAAAGTTTTAATCTTATATTTATTGTTTTGATTATTTTATCAATGACATTTGCTCTAAGGGCAAGTAACAATATGCTCTTTACAATGGTGCCTTTGCTTGGTAAGTATGATTTGGGCTTTACTACAGCACAAATTGGGATTTTAAGTGCTTTGTTTGGTGTTTTTCCTTTTTTGGTAAGCGCTTTTTTAAATGCTAAGCTAAAAAGTTTGACAAGAAAGAAATTTTTTATTTTTTCAGCTTTTTTATATTTTTTAAGCTTTGTAATGTTTTATTTCTCAAATAAAACAAACATTTGGTTTTTAGTTTCAATTGCGGGATTTTCTTTAGGTGCTTTAATGCCAAACATAATAACAGCAGCTGGATTATGTGAAGATAAAGCTAAAAGAGAGCGTATTCTTGCGATATACACAATAACACTTAGTACCTCGTTAATTATTGGTCCAATTATAGAATCTTTTTTGCTAAAAATTGTTAATTTAAGGGAATCTTTTTTGGTTTTTTCTATTTTACCTTTTATTGCTTTTATATATTCTTTTTTTATCCAATTTCCAGATGAATCAAAAGATGTGGATGAAAAAGTTTCAGTAATAAAAAACCCATATTTCCTATCTGCAATACTTAGTATTTTGATTTACAATATACCTTTTGCAGCGCTAATTGCTTTTGGAGGTATTTACGCTAAAGATGTGTTTGGTCTTGATATTTCTACAATTAATCTGTATTTTAGCTTATTTTTTAGTGCTTCTTTTTTGGGTAGGTTATATCTTGTTATAAAACCGCCAACAAAAATTTTTCACGATATGATAATTTCTGGTATTCTTACTATTATAGGTATAATCCTTATGATTATTTCAAACTCTGCTTTAGTTTTTGCAATTTCTTTGTTTATCTTAGGCTTTCCTCATGGTTTTACATTTGTTTTATCCCTTATTAGCCTATCAAGGGGTTTTGATATAAAATTTAGAAATAAAGCAAACAGCTACTTTTTTTCCCTTGTAAATATTATAGGTACACTCACCCCATTAATTTTTGGCTATATATTGCACTTTATCAATGTTAAAATGCTCTTTTATCTTTTACTGCCTTTTGCTGTAGTGTTTTTAAGCCTGCTCGTTATAAAGTTAAAATCCTCCAAATTAATTTAATCTTTTTCAGCTTTTCTATTAATAGCTGCTTGTGCGCAAGCAAGTCTTGCAACTGGTACCCTATAGGGTGAGCAACTAACATAATCAAGACCTATAGAATGAACAAACTCGATAGATTCTGGGTCTCCCCCGTGCTCGCCGCATATACCAAGCCTTAAATTTTTATTGCTATTTTTGCCTTTTTCTACAGCAATTTTCATAAGAGCGCCAACGCCATGCGCATCAATAGTTTTAAAAGGATCCTCTTTTAATATACCTTTTGATAGATAATCAAACAAGAATTTGCCTGCATCGTCTCGACTAAAGCCAAAAGTCATTTGTGTTAAGTCATTTGTGCCAAATGAGAAAAAGTCAGCATCTTTAGCTATTTGGTCTGCAACAACACAGGCTCTTGGGACTTCTATCATTGTGCCCACTAAATATTTTAGTGGCATATTGCTTTGTTTTATTAAATCATCGGCTGTTTGTTTGATAATATTTTTTAAATATTTTAATTCTTCATCAATACCGACAAGCGGTATCATAATCTCTGGAAAGCACTCAATGTTTTCTGCTTTTAACTCTAAAGCTGCTAAAATAATTGCTTTGGTTTGCATTATAGCAATTTCCGGGTATGTAATGGTGAGCCTACAACCTCTGTGACCAAGCATTGGGTTAAATTCATGGAGGCTTTTAATTGTATCTTTAAGGTTGTCAACAGTGATATTTAAATTTTTTGCTACTTCTTTTATAGCATCATCAGTTTGTGGCAAAAATTCGTGCAGCGGCGGGTCAATGAGCCTTATTGTTACCTCAAGACCCTGCATAGTCTTAAAAAGAGCTTTGAAATCTTCTTTTTGCATAGGCAATAGTTTATCTAATGCTTTTTGCCTGCTTTGAGTGTCTTTTGCAACTATCATTTCTCTTACGATGTTTATTCTGTCTGGTGCAAAAAACATATGCTCTGTTCTGCAAAGACCAATGCCTTTTGCGCCAAATTCAAGCGCTACTTTTGCATCCTGCGGTGTATCTGCGTTTGCCCTAACATAAAGCCTGCTTGTCTCATCTGCCCATTGCAGGATTTGTGCCAAATCTTTATCTAGTCCAGTAGGTATGAGCGTTTTTATTTCACCCAAAAAAACTTCACCGGTTGATCCATCAATGCTGATTGTATCAAATTCTTTAACAACTGTGCCATTTGCTATAAATTGAAGGTTATTGTAATCTATAACAATGTCTTCGCATCCCACTACAGCGCTTTTGCCCATACCACGTGCAACAACTGCTGCATGGGATGTCCTGCCACCTTGAGCGGTAAGTATTCCAGCGGCGGCAGCCATACCGGCTACATCTTCTGCGCTTGTTTCGTGCCTTACAAGTATAACTGGCTCTTTAGAGCCAAATTTTTCCGCCTTTTGTGCACTAAAGACTACTTTACCGCAAGCTGCCCCAGGTGATGCCCCAAGACCCTTTGCAATTAATTTTGCTTGTGCTTTTGCTTTTTCGTCAAAAAAAGGATGAAGTAGCTGGTCAATTTGGTCTGTACTTACTCTTGATATAGCTTCTTGTTTTGTTATTAAGCCTTCTTCTACCATATCTTTTGCAACCTTAACAGCTGCTTTAGCGGTTCTTTTTGCAGAGCGTGTTTGGAGCATGTATAGTTTTTTGTGCTCGACTGTAAATTCCACATCCTGCATATCTTTATAGTGCGATTCTAATATGTCGAATATCTTTAATAATTCGTCATAGGCTTCTTGCGAAATTTGTTTTAAATAATCAAGAGAGTAGGGGGTTCTAATACCTGCAACAACGTCTTCTCCTTGAGCATTAACTAAAAATTCACCAAATCGCCTTTTTTCTCCTGTAGATGGGTCTCTTGTGAAAGCCACACCTGTGCCACTATCATCCCCCATATTGCCAAAAACCATACTGACTACACTAACAGCCGTACCAAGTAAATCGCTATCTTTTATTTTATTAATACGCCTGTAGTCTATTGCTCTTTTATTCATCCATGAATTAAATACTGCATCAATGGCTATCCAAAGTTGCTTTTCTGGTTCTTGAGGAAAGGATTTATTTTGCGCTCTGTATATTTTTTTATACTCATCAATAAGCCACTTTAAGCCTTCAATGCTTATTTCATAATCAAACTTTACATTTTCTTTTTTCTTTATTTCTTTGATTTTGTCTTCAAACAACTCTTTATCAATACCAAGAGCCACATCGCCAAACATCTGAATGAATCTTCTATAGGAGTCAAGCGCAAAGCGTTCATTGTTGGTTGACTCAGCAAGTGCAATAACTGTTTTATCGTTTAGACCCAAATTTAGTATTGTATCCATCATACCAGGCATTGAGATTTTTGCGCCAGATCGCACAGAAACAAGCAAAGGGTTTTGATTATCGCCAAATTTTTTACCCGTTTCTTTCTCTAATCGTTTTAAATTATACTCTACCTCTTCTTTCAGAGAAGGTGGGTAAGTTTTGTTGTTTTTGTAATAATAATCGCACACTTCAGCACTAATTGTAAAACCAGGCGGTACGGGAATTTTTGCAAGAGCCATTTCTGCTAAGCCTGCACCTTTGCCGCCAAGAATGTCTTTCATTGAACCATTGCCTTCTGCAAAACCATTGCCAAAAAAATATACAAAACGCATATATACACCCCTTCAAAAAGTATGTTTAGTAAAAAACATAGATGATAAAGTGTTTAATGTCAAGTTTTTTAATGCTTGACAAAAAAAAATTATTGTAATATTATAAAAAAAGATTGCTCCTCTGTAGCTCAGTCGGTAGAGCAGCTGGCTGTTAACCAGCGGGTCGGGGGTTCGAGTCCCTCCGGGGGAGCCAAATTTTTTGCTACTTTTGAGCCCACTAAAACCTTGTTTAATTCTTTTTAGTTATTGTAAAAGTAGGAGTATTTACAGCCATTATAGCATCTCTACCAAAATAAATAAGTGAAATAATTGGAAATAATTTGCAAATTTGACTTTGTAAAAAGAATGTGATATAAGGTTTTCCATTATTTTTGATCTTTTAGGGGGAATGTGTATTAAGTCAAAGCATAAAGGTTTGCTTGAAATGTTTTTTGCCACATTTATATGGGGTTCTATACCGCTTTTTTCTATCTGGTGCGCATTGCCGTCTTCCGGTTTTTTGTCTTTTTTAGAGTGCTTTTTGCTTTTCCATTTATGTTTTTTTATTCTATAAAGCGTTTTGGGTTTAAAGAGCTTTTAAAAGCTAAACCTATATTGCCTCTCATTTTATCTGGCATTGTTTTATCTCTAAACTGGATATTTTTCTTTTGGGCTATCAATATTACCGATATTGCAACGGCTGTTGTGCTTTATTATTTTGGTCCTGTTTTTACTATTATTCTTGCTGTGATATTCTTAAAAGAACCTTTAAACAAGACCCTCGTTTTTGCAATTATAGTAGCCTTTGCAGGTGCTTTTTTAACCTTTGCTCCATCTATAAAACCTGGTGGTTCTGTTTTTGGTGTTTTTATTGCTTTGACTTCAGGCCTTTTATACGGTCTTTTGGGGTTTATTTCGAAGATAGCCACATCTAGTCACTCTTCAGTGAAAATAACAACCTATCAAATATTTATCTCTATATTTTTTACATCTCCCTTTGTTTTTTTCTTCAAATTTAGCTTAAATTTGTATGTTATTTTACTCCTTATTGTAACAGGCATTGTTCATACGGCTTTAGCTTTATTTTTGTGGTATGATTCACTAAATTATATAAAGGTTTCAACGAGCGCAGTATTTTCCTATCTCGACCCTTTCTTTGCTATAGCTTTGGGTTTTATATTTTTGGGTCAAAAACCAACACTTATGCAGATTGCAGGCCTCATACTAATTTCCATTTCTGGCATAATGGTTTCTTTAAATGAAAGCGCTCAATGAGCTATTTGGCGTGTTGTATAGACACATACTTGCCATAAATTTTAATTTATTGTCTTTAATAAGTTTTAAGACTTTTTCAACTGACATAAAGTACCTCCTTATTATTTATCATTGCAATATTTTAGTTAAAAAGCTGAAGATCTGTGTATAGTGTTTTGGTGTTTGTGTTTGCACAAAAGCATCTTTTAGTATAGCTGATGCGTCTATTTCTTCTTTGTTTATTTCATCAGAATACTCAATCAGCCATTCTTTAATCATACTCTCATCTACTTCAATGTGGAACTGCAAGCCTACCGCTTTATTGTAAACAAAGCCTTGATTTTGATATGTATCTGAAGTAAATGCGCAAACAGCGCCCTCCGGTAAATCAAATGTATCGTTGTGCCATTGAAACACTTTAAAGCTGTCTGGAAAATTATCAAAGTATGGATGTTTTTTGGCTTTTTTTTTACATCAAAAAACCCAATCTCTAATATGGCCTTTGTATACATTTGAGCCCAAAACCCTTGCAAGCATTTGAGAGCCAAGACATATCCCAATAAGCGGGATATCTGCTTTTAGAGCGTACTCCATAATTTTAAACTCATAATTTAGGAATGGGTATTTATCCTCTTCATATGCTCCCATATAGCCGCCAAGCACCAGTACTAAAGAGTAATTTTCAAGCGGCTCTTCTAAGAGCTGTCCTTTTGGTGTATCAAGGTAGTGTATTTGATAGCCCATATTGTATAAAACTTCACCCAGCAAGCCTGCATGTTCTATTTTAACATGCCTTATGGCAAGCGCTTTAGCCATATAACATTCCTTTCTTGCAAAGAAGAAGCGTTACGCTTCTTCTTTTATTTGGATACTTGGAGGTGGATGATGGGTTATTTAAAATATTATGCCCCCTTCAATGCCCAGTCTGTATTGATTTGCCTTAACGTATAGCAAATCAGAACCCAATGTTAGCTTTCCTGCAGTATAGGATGCTATAAGGTCATACTCCTGTTTGTTTGCAATGCTTGCTGTATCATTTGCTGTTAATATAATGCGCTTCATAAATTCCCCCCTATTGCTTATAAATCGAAACCTTTTTCTGAATGTACAGCCAAATCCAAACCCATCGTTTCTGTTTCTTCATCAACCCTTATACCGCCTGTTATCAGTGATACCACTTTTACCACTATAAATGTGCCAATAGCAGTATAGGTAATAGTAGCTGCAATCGCTATAGCTTGAATAAGGATTTGCTTTGGGTTGCCGTATAGTGCACCCTTGCCTGCAGCATTAATCAAAGGATCTGCAAATATGCCTGTTGCCAGTGCACCCCATATACCGTTTAGTGCATGCACACCAAATGCATCTAAAGAATCATCGTATTTAAAAAACCTCTTTATAGCTCCAGCACCTAAAAAGCCTACAATGCCAGATATTAAACCTATTACTAACGATCCCTCTAAATTTACAAAACCGCTTGCTGGCGTAATAGCTACAAGGCCAGCTACAGCGCCGCTTGCTGCGCCCAACATCGTTGGATGTTTGTTTCCAACCCACTCACAGAACATCCAGCTTAGTGCTCCAATTGCCGCAGCTGTATTTGTTGCAACCCATGCACTGCCTGCTAGACCATTTGCCGCACCTGCGCTGCCTGCATTAAACCCAAACCACCCAAACCACAAAAGAGCTGCACCCAAAATGGTTAACGTGATTGAGGTAGGAGGCATCGCTTGAGTACCGTAGCCTTTTCTTTTACCTAAGATTAAGGCAAATACTAAACCTGCAACACCTGCATTGATATGTACTACAGTACCGCCAGCAAAATCTAGAGCTCCAAGTTTGAAAAGCCATCCTCCACCCCACACCCAGTGGGCAATAGGAACATAGATAAAAGTAACCCACAGCAAACTAAACCATATCCATGAAGAAAATTTAACGCGCTCTACCACAGAGCCGCTTGCTAGAGCGACGGTAATTGCAGCAAATGTCATCTGAAATGCGGCTTCTACAAAAACAGGTATGTTAGTGCCAGGAAAGATATCAGATCCGCTAACGCCAGCCAAAAATAAGTACTTGGTAGAACCAATAATACCGTCAATATCTGGTCCAAATGCAAAGCTAAAACCCCAAAGCATCCATACTACACTAACAACTGCATAGGCAATTAACGATAAACCTATAGTGTTTAGTATATTTTTTGATCTTCCCATTCCTCCGTAAAACAGAGCAAGCCCAGCTGGCGTCATAAGCATAACAAGAGCGCTTGAGGTAAGCATCCATGCAGTATCACCAGAGTTCAACACTGGAGCGCTAGCAGCAAAAGAAAAAGCAGGCACGCCCAATATCCAAAAAAATATAAATAAAACTTTCTTCATACAACCCTCCTATAGTGCATCATCGTTTATATCGAGCGTTCTGATTCTAATTGCTTTATCTATGCTGTAGATAAAAATTTTACCGTCTCCAATCTTGCCAGTTTTAGCGTGTTCGATAATCTTTTCTACAACAAAATCCAATTGATCATCTTTTACAACTACCTCAATCTTTACCTTTGGTATAAAATCAACCACATATTCAGCACCGCGGTAAATTTCTGTATGACCCTTTTGCCTACCATAACCTTTTACTTCAACAATGGTCATACCACCAATACCTGATTCAATCAAAGCTTCCTTTACTTCATCAAGCTTAAATGGCTTGATGACAGCCTCTATTTTCTTCATACTCCCTCCCTGCAAAACAAGATGCCACATTATTAGCATAAAATGTTCCAATATTGTTATAACAGCATATACTCCTAAAAATACATGTAGAATAAACACACTAATTTACAAAATTGTTAGTATATTTACAAAATTGTAAAGATTTGATGGATTTATAAGCTATCATTAAAAAACAATGCAAAATTTTTTAATTTTTATTTCAAAAAATTCAACTAATTATATAACTATTAATGGGCATAAATAAAGTATCAGAAAATAGAAATTTTTGAGTGAAAGAAATGATGCACCCGAAAACAGGCTAAAAAAGACAAAAACATAAAATTTAATTTCTATTTTTTAGTATTTCGTTAGACATGGTGCCGAGACGTGGAATCGAACCACGGACACAGGGATTTTCAGTCCATTTTATTATAATTTTTCAAAAAACTTTTTGTAATACCAATTTACCTAACTAATCCTTTAATAACAGCAATTTCTTAACTTTAAAATTTGGTATTTTTTGGTAAAATTTTTTAAAAATTGACAAATTTTTGCATCAGTAATATAATTTTTTGTCCGATAAGAGTCCGAAAAAGGTGGTATTTGCAATGGCTATTTTTGTAGTTTGTCCTGTATGCAGAATGGAGTACAGCGTAAAAAAGAATGCTTGTCCTAAATGCGGTGCTAAAAAGCCAACATCAAACGGTTCTTATAGGATATCAATTGGCTATAAAGGTTCTCGTTTTAGAGAAACAGTATCTGGCGTTAGCTACCAAACTGTAAAAACCATAGAAGCGAAACTAAAGGTAGATATAGTTTCTGGTACTTATCTTGGCACTTCTTCTACTCCAGATATTTTATTTTCAGAGTTTATGAAAGAGTATTTTGCTTTTGAAAACAAATCAAGCCTAAATAGGGAAAAGATTCTATATAAGTACTATTTATCAGTCTTAGACAATAAAACCCTTCAAGAAATTACAATGCTAGATGCAGAAAAAATCGTAAACGGTATGATCAAAAAAGGCCTTGCAGTAAGAACCGCACAATATGCTGCAGCTGTTTTGCGCCATGCTCTAAATAAAGCTATAGAGCGTGGCTACCTACAGGTTAACCCAGTTTCTAAAATCAAAGTTCCACGCAAAGATAACAGAAGAATAAGGTTCTTAACCAAAGATGAAGCAAATAAACTTTTAAATGAGCTTAAAAAAAGAAGTCAAAGAGTATACGAAATGGCTTTCTTGAGTCTAAATACAGGTATGAGGTTTGGAGAAATAGCTAACCTTACTTGGCAGGATATAGATTTTGACAACGGTATAATTTACATAAAAGACCCTAAAAACCGCACAGGCAGGGTAGCATATATGACAGAGGGTGTAAAAGAATTGTTATTAAACAAAAAGAAAAATAGCGATGCTAATTCTTTGATCTTTCCTACCAATAGCAACGATAAAATGCCAGCTGTAACTAGCTCTTTTAAACATGCTGTTGACAAGCTTGGTTTGAATAAAAGTATAACTGATCCAAGAAACAAAGTAGTTTTTCATACCCTTCGCCATACCTTTGCTTCATGGCTAGTCCAAGCAGGCACACCGCTCTACACCGTTAAAGAACTTTTAGGGCACAAAAGCATAGCAATGACAGAAAGGTACAGCCACTTAGCAGAAAACACAATGAGAGAAGCAGTTAAAAAGCTGGAAAATAAATTTGAAAAGTAATTTTGGCGGAGAGTGCAGGATTTGAACCTGCGGTGAAAGTTAATCTTCCACTCTTGCTTAGCAGGCAAGTGTCTTAGACCACTCGACCAACTCTCCAAATTGGCGGAGGAGGTAGGATTCGAACCCACGGAGAGCTTGCACTCTCAACGGTTTTCAAGACCGCCGCCTTAAACCACTCGGCCACTCCTCCAAATCCAAGCTAAAATTATAGCATTATTTCGTAAAAAATGTCAATAAGATGTATTTATTTTAGCATATTTGTGTTGACAAATAGCATTAAAAACATTAAATTAAACGTTTGGGAATGTTTTGGGTTCGACAGGATGTAATAGTAGTTGAAAACCATGCCGACGTCTTATCTGGTCGTTAAACAGATAAGAAAAAACAAACGCAAACTCTG
>Ga0080003_1000061_pt1 | contig 75794 bp, 88 predicted proteins | sample JossMetagenome_FD_69206 | JGI IMG/M metagenome (GOLD analysis project Ga0080003, IMG submission 69206) | Hot spring microbial communities from Joseph's Coat, Yellowstone National Park, USA - JC2_E (SPADES assembly) (version 2) | ecosystem: Environmental > Aquatic > Thermal springs > Hot (42-90C)... | reverse complement strand
AGGGGGTACGTGAAGAAAAGATAAAAAGCATACTTGTCAATCCAAATGTTGCGACTGTGCAGACAAGCTACAGGCTTGCTGACAAGGTTTACATGCTACCATTAAACACAGATTTTGTAAGCAGAGTAATAGAGCGCGAAAGGCCAGACGCAATAATGATAGGCTTTGGTGGACAGACTGCTCTGTCGATAGGAGTTTCACTCTACAAGAGTGGTCTGCTATCTAAATACAATGTAAAGGTGCTTGGCACACCTATAGAAGGAATTGAAAAGGCATTGAGCAGGGAGAAGTTCAAAGAGACAATGCGCGAGCATTCTATACCTGTACCTGAAAGCAGAAGTGCAAAAAGTGAAGAGGAAGCTCTTAATGCTGCAAGTGAAATTGGCTACCCGCTGATGATAAGAGCAAGCTTCAACCTTGGTGGCAGGGGCTCTTCAGTAGTGAGAAGCAGAAGGCAGCTAGAAAGTGCGCTCAGGAAGGCATTCGCACAGAGCAGCGTAGGCGAGATACTGCTTGAAAAGTATCTGGAAGGATGGAAAGAAATAGAATATGAAGTTGTGAGAGACAAGTTTGGAACAGTGGCAGTGACAGCATGCCTTGAAAACCTTGACCCGATGGGCACGCATACCGGAGAATCTATAGTTGTTGCACCTGCCCAGACGCTTGACAACTACATCTACCAGAAGATGCGCAGCATTGCAATAAAGGTTGCAGAGGCAATAGGGCTTGTTGGGGAATGCAATGTGCAATTTGCACTAGACCCAAAGAGCTACAATTTCTATGTAATAGAGACAAACCCTAGAATGTCGCGCTCCAGTGCTCTAGCTAGCAAGGCCACAGGCTACCCTCTTGCATATGTAAGTGCGAAGCTTGCACTAGGCTACAGCCTTCAAGATATTAGGAACAGCGTCTCAAGGGCAACAACAGCGTTGTTTGAGCCAAGCCTTGACTATGTAGTTGTAAAAATACCAAGATGGGATCTAGAGAAGTTTGAAGGCGTCAAAAGAGAGATAGGCACAGAGATGAAGAGCATAGGCGAAGTAATGGCGATAGGCAGAAGCTTTGAGGAGGCACTCCAGAAGGGCATAAGGATGCTTGACATAGGTGAAATCGGGGTTGTGGGCGGGCGCATATACAGCTCAAAGATCAGCGCAAAGGAGGCCATTCTCAAATTGAGGGAGAAAAGATACTGGCCGCTCTATGCGGCAAAAGCCTTCAAGGAGGGTGCATCAGTAGAGCAAGTTTTCCGTGCCACAATGATAGACAGGTTCTGGCTGGAAAAGATCAAGCATCTGGTTGAGATATATGAATCCTACAAGAAGGATAGGCAAAGAAGTGCAGATACAGCATCAATGAGGGCGCTTGGCTTTGCCGCAGCACAACTGGGCAATAATAGCAATAATGTAATTATAAAGCAGATAGACACCCTTGCTGGCGAATGGCCTGCAGATGCAAACTATCTTTATTCTACATATTCAGGCAGCGAGGATGACATAAACCCAAAGAAAAATGAAAGAAGGCTGCTCATAGCAGGTGCGGGCGTGTTCAGGATAGGTGTGTCTGTAGAGTTTGACTGGTCTGCAGTATCCCTTGCAGAAAGTGCAAAGCGCTATTTCGACAAAGTGGGAATAATCAACTACAACCCAGAAACAGTTTCTACAGACTGGGATATAGTAGATGAATTGTATTTTGAAGAGCTTACTGCAGAAACAATAACTAATGTGTATAGGAAGATGCATTTTGACAAGCTTGCGCTTTTTGCATCAGGCCAGATAGGCAACACACTCTCAAAAGCACTGCATAAGAGGCGCATATCATTTCTTGGCACATCAGCAAGAAGCATAGACATAGCAGAAGACAGGCAGAAGTTCTCAAGGCTCCTTGAGAAGCTAGGCATAATGCAGCCTGAATGGGTGAGCGCCAAGTCTGTAAATGAGATAAAGAATTTTATAGACGATGTAGGGTTTCCTGTCCTTGTCAGGCCGAGCTATGTGCTCAGCGGCTCTTCTATGAACATAGCGCGCTCATGGAGTTCACTAAACAAGTATATCAGCAGCGCGCATGCAGTTTCTTCAGAGCATCCTGTAGTAGTTTCAAAGTTCATGAGCAATGCAGTTGAGGCTGAACTAGATTGTGCTAGTGATGGAGAGAATGTGATAGGCATAACGCTCCAGCATGTCGAGGAAGCAGGTGTGCACAGCGGCGATGCAACACTCTTCACGCCATACAGAAACGGCAGATCTTCAAAGGAGCGCATGAGGGAAATAGCATTAAGGCTCACAAGCGAATTAGATATAAAAGGCCCTTTCAACCTGCAGTTCATAGTTCAGGACGATAAGCCATATGTTATAGAGCTCAACATGCGTGCAAGCAGGTCAATGCCATTCAGCTCAAAGTCTGTTGGAATAGACCTGATGGACTACTCACTTAAAGGAATATTTGGAAGATACCAATGGAACGGGTTCTTCGAGCCTAGGCATACCTCATATGCAGCAAAGTCGCCACAGTTTGGATGGTCGCAGCTTAGAGGCGCATACCCATTCCTAGGGCCTGAGATGAGGAGTACAGGCGAAAGTGCTTCAATAGGCACCAGTTTAAAAGAAGCTTTGATAAAGAGCTGGCTTGGCGCATCCCCTAACAACCTGCCAAAGAAGGCAGCGCTTGTTTATGGCAACTCCAATAAGGAAAGTCTTTCAGCTGCAGAAAGAGCATTGTCAAAGACTGTAGATACATACACATTAGAAGGTTTTGAAATAGGAAGTGCAAACAGCATCAATGCGGAAAAAGCAGCAGAAATGTTAAGAAACGGCAAGATAGACCTGCTTGTAACAGACAACAACCTGCTCAAATACGACTACATTGTGAGAAGGGCAGCTGCAGACTTCAATGTTCCGATGATACTCAATGGCAGGCTGGGCAAAGCTATTGCAGAGGCAGCAAACGCAAAAACAACGGTATATGACCTTAGAGAGTACTGGAGAAGCAGAGGCGCAGATAAATGATGCTGGATGCTTTAAAAAAGTATTTAAAACTAACATACATATTCTAAACGAGTAAATGAAAGCTCATTTGAAATCTAAGCACATGAATCTACAGTCTGCAATGGAGTACCTGATGACATATGGCTGGGCGATACTTATAATAGCCGTTGTCCTCGGGGCGCTTTTTCAATTGGGAGTTTTCAATCCTATGACATTTGCGCCGAAGGCGCCGCCTGGCGCATGCCAAGTATTTAGGCCAAATGGTCCTGGTACAACCTCTTTCATAAACCTTGAAGGCGTGTGTAGCGGAGAGATGCCGCAGTATGTGGCTGCAATGGATGGAGGATATATAAATGGCACTATTACAAGCGGCTTTGTAGCAAATACACCAATATCAATAACAGAGACTGCATGGGTTTATGATCCATCTGGCGCGGATCTTGCACCTGTGGCTGCGGGCTCATATTCATATGGCTGTCAAACATATCTCTACGAGGCAGGCCTTAATTTGCTATCTACAAACAACATAGAGAACACCCCGAGGTATCATGGGTGCTGCTACGATTACCAAGCAAGTCCATTCAATAATGTGAACGTGGGTGATGGTAGGTGGCATTTCATAGCTTTGAGTTATTCTTATCCACAACAACAGATAATTTTTGTAATAGATAACAATGTACAAACCGATTCATGGTCTTCTTCTACGCCAACACTAGGGGGACTAGCATTCTGGCTTGGTAGAGATATGTGTGACAAATGGTATACAGCCGGGTATATGGCAAACGTCCAACTCTATAACACCTCACTTTCAGCAAATGAAATTCAGGCACTTTACCTAGAAGGCATAGGTGGTGCGCCTATTGACTTGCAGCATCTTGTTGGCTGGTGGCCACTAAATGGCAATGCAAACGATTATAGCGGCAACGGCAACAACGGGCAGATAATTGGCAATGTAAACTTTGTAAGCAACTGGTATTCTGGCTATACGCCACCGTAGCTCTGTATAATAATAGTGCCGCAACAAAAGATAACGCATAAATACTTTGCATGCGATAAACAATGTTATGCAGAGCCTATTTGCTTTGAAGTCGAGGATGTACATCACTTTATTGTTAGTTTTCGCCATAGGCTTTGGAATAATATACTTGCTGCTAGCGCTTGCGGGCGCACCTTTCATCGGCATACTGTTTATAGCTGCGATGTTCTTCCTGCTGCAGTGGTATATATCGCCAAGCCTACTGCGCATAGCATCAAGGCTGCGCTACATAAAAGATGACGAAGAGCCCGAGCTTCACGAGATAGTTGGGAGGCTTGCAAAAGGTGCAGGAGTTCCGACACCAAGGATAGCCATAAGCCCGAGCAAGGAGCCTAATGCCTTTGTTTTTGGGAGGACGAGAAAGAGTGCAACACTTGTTGTGCACCAGGGGCTTCTGGACACGCTGAACAAGGATGAATTGGAATCAGTGCTTGCACATGAAGTAGGGCACCTTAAGCACAACGACGTTGTTGTAATCACAATAGTCTCATTCATACCCTTGCTGGCATATATAATTGCACAGAACTTCTTCTTCGGCGGCTTCTACTCAGGCAACAGGAACCAGGTATCATACTTAATGCTGATAGGCATGGCAGCATTTGCAGTATATTTCATTGCAGAGCTGCTAATGCTATCACTTTCAAGGGCGAGGGAACTCTACGCTGATTCTTATTCTGCAGAAACGACGAAAAAGCCAGAACACCTTGCAAGTGCTCTTGCTAAAATAACATATGGCATATCAGCAAGTGGTGACAGCAGGCAGGCACAGGTTTCTTCAGCCGGGACAAGATCCCTTTACATAGCAGATAACCTGACTGTGGAAAAGGATATGAAGGAAATAGTGGCGCATGCTGCAGAAATAAAGAAGCTCCTTCCAGAGATAGACATAGAAAAACTTAAGGACGCTACAAAAAGGGAGCGTGGCATAATGCATTCTTTCACCGGCATGTTCATGACACATCCGCCGACTTACAGGCGCATAATAATGCTTGCAAAAATGAAGCAGGAAAGCTGAATCCTGTTTTGCATGCTGCTCAGAAGGATAATGCATGGATCAAAAATTTCAGCTGAAGCAATGCTGCCCTGTGCCTATGTAGGTAATGGCAGGGTGCGTGTGCACAATAGCAAATCCCAATATTGCAGAAAAAGGTGTTATAGTGATAGAAAAAATAAGCACTCCTTTCAGCGACGAGGAGAGCCTTTCTGTGCTTAATCAGTATGTGAGAAACTGGTTTGTCTCTAATTATAAAGAGCTTACCCCTCCGCAGAAGTTTGCCTTCAAGCTGATAAGCGAGAACAAGAACGTGCTGGTGACTGCACCGACAGGCTCTGGCAAAACAATGGCAGGATTCGTGTCAATACTAAGCAGGCTTTTTGACAAGGCAATCTCAGGCAAGCTCGAAGAGAAAGTTTACTGCGTATATATATCTCCGCTGCGTGCTCTCAATAATGATATCTACAGGAACCTCACAAAGCCACTTGAAGAAATCTACTCTTCAATAGAGAAAGACAAATACCTGCAGGTGGGCAAGCAGCTGGTGCAGAGCTCAAGCATACCAAAGGTTACGATAGGAGTCAGGACTGGAGACACTCCTCAAAAAGATAGGCAGCATATGCTTGCGCATGCCCCGAATATACTTGTCACCACCCCGGAGAGCCTGGCAATAATACTGAATTCGCAGAAGTTCATAGAGAAGATGAAGGACCTTGAATTCATAATAATAGACGAGATACATGAGCTTGCAAACAACAAGCGCGGTGCGCATCTATCACTTGCAGTAGAGAGGCTTGCAGAAATAATCGGCCATGACTTCACAAGGATCGGGCTTGGTGCTACTCTGAACCCTAGCGAGGAGGCGGCGAAGTACCTCGTGGGTTTTGAGAATGGCAATCCAAGAGACTGCAAAATAGTTGATGCATCATGGTCAAAGAAGCTTTCAATAACAACAGTGAGTCCTGTAAAGGACCTCATATACACGCCTGATGAAAAGATAGAGGACTCAATGTACAGGCAGATAAATAACATAATAAAGCAGAACAAGACCACACTTGTTTTTACAAACACGAGAAGCGGCACTGAAAGAGTTGTATTCAATCTAAAGAGGCGCTTCAAGTATGGCGAAGACATAGCAGCCCACCACGGCTCACTCTCAAGGGAGTCTAGATTGGAAGTTGAAGAGACGCTTAAGAAAGGAGGGCTCAAATGTGCTGTTTCTTCAACGAGCCTGGAGCTCGGTATTGACATAGGTTCTATAGAGAGCGTTGTGCAGCTTGGCTCTCCTAAGAGCGTTACAAGGCTTGTGCAGCGCATTGGGAGGGCAGGCCACAGCTTTAAGATGGTTGCAAAAGGCACAATGATAGTTCTAAACAGGGACGACCTTGTTGAATGCTCGGTAATGGCTCAGAAAGCTCTTGAAAAGAGCCTCGACTCATTCGATGTGCCGCAGAATGCCCTGGATGTGCTTGCACAGCACATAGTAGGAATGTCGCTTACAAAGAAATGGCGCGTTGATGAAGCGTATGAAACTGTGAGGAAGGCGTACCCTTACCACAATCTGCCAAAGAGTGATTTTGTCGCTCTTTTAGATTATCTGGCAGGCAACTATGTCGGCCTTGAGAGCAGGCATGTATACGGCAAGATATGGTATGATGAAAAGGAGCAGATGTTCGGCAAGCGTGGCAACTCCAGAGTGATATACATGCTGAACCTTGGCACAATACCCGATGAGGTTGCGGTTAATGTGCTTCTTCTTCCAGAAAAGAAATGGATAGGCAATATAGAGGAAGAGTTCCTTTCAAGAATGAAGCCAAATGACATATTCGCATTGGGCGGCAGGCTATACAAATTCGAATATTCAAGAGGGATGAAATGCTTTGTAACCGTTGCACAGAGCTCTTCACCCACAATACCTCCATGGTTCTCTGAGCAGCTGCCTCTGAGCTATGAGCTGGCAAACTGGATAGGCGAGTTCAGGCAGGGGATGCTCCACATCATAGAAAGGAATGAGAAAGACTTTACTAAGGCATTCAGGCTTGGCAAGCTGCCAAAGGAGGCAGACGATTACCTTAGCAGGCTGCCAATAGACAGCAATGCAAAGTCTGCAATATTCGGCTACTTCATGGAGCAGTTTCTTTTTGCAAGGGCGGTGCCAAACAACGAGCTGCTTCTTATAGAGCAGAGCTACGACCCGCATGCAAAGCACCATTACTTGATATTCCATGCGCTCTTCGGGAGAAGGGTGAACGATGCGCTTTCAAGGGCATTTGCAATAAAGCTCAGCGAAATGCTGGATGAAGATGTTAGCATTATGGTAAATGACAATGGCTTCCTTCTTCTTCCAGATAATGATGCAAAGCTGGAAAAACAGCAGGTGTCATCATTGGTAGAGTCTGTGCTCAATGAGAATCTTCTTACGATGCTAAAGAGCAATATAAGGAACACCGAGCTGATGAAGAGGCACTTCAGGCATGTGGCGGCCAGAAGCTTCCTGATACTCAAGAATTACAAGGGATGGAAGATTGCAGTAGGCAAGCAGCAGGTGAGTTCGCAGCTGATATTCAAGGCAGCCGAAGAAACAGACACAAACTTTCCCATAATAAAAGAGGCTTACAGGGAGGTTCTCAACGATGTGATGGACCTTCCAAAGACTGAAAGCATACTGCGCAGCATCAGGAGCGGCTCATTAAAATACAGGTTCATAGAAACCCCTTCACCGAGCCCGTTTGCACACACGCTCATAACATTCGGCCATGCGGATGTGATAGAGATGAAGGGCAGGTTAAAGTACCTGCAGATCCTTCACAAGCAGGTTATGAAGCGCATAAAGGGGCGATGAAATAGATATTGACAATGATGTGACGCTCATCGACGGAATGCCTGTAGCCTACATAAAGAGCCTTAATTCAATTGTAGTAGCAGACCTGCACCTAGGCTATGAAGGCGTAATGTCAAAGCGCGGTGCATTCCTCCCTAAGGTTAACCTGAAGAAGATAAAGGAGAACATGAGCAGAGCGCTCGCTGCCACCAAAGCATCAAGTGTGATAATAGATGGAGATATTAAAAACGAGTTTTCAAATGTAGATGTGGAGGAGTTCAACGAGCTCTATGAGCTAGTGAACTTTTTCAAAGGCTTAAATGTAAAGCTTGTTCTTGTAAAAGGAAATCATGACAACTTTGTAGACCGCTACAAAGGCTCATTCGGCATAGAGATAGCCAGGCAGCAGGTAAAGATTGGCGATTACCTGTTCTTTCATGGAGAGGAGATGCCAAGAGGTGTAAAGGGAGCAAGGATGCTTATAATGGGGCACGAGCATCCTGCCATAGGCATACCTAATGCAATAGGCATAAGGAAGAAGCTCAGGTGTTTCCTATATGGCAAATACATGGGCATCCCGTTGCTTGTGTTACCTGCAATGAACTATTTTGCTACAGGCACAGAGGTGAATATACAGCCGAAGGATTCGCTGCTGTCTCCGATTTTCAAGCATTTAGATATAGACAGCATGCATGCAATTGCTGTAGGATTCGGCGAAACTATCGACTTCGGCACTGTGGAAAAACTGCGCATGGTATAAGCAGAAAAGCGCTGGGGGTGGGAATCGAACCCACGGAGGCTATTCAGCCAAACAGCTTAGCAGGCTGCCGCCCTTTAGTGAATTGTTAATTTACCACTAGGCGACCCCAGCTCAATATTATTCCTGTGCATTTCCTTTTATACCTGACGGAAAGCAGCAGTAGCCGGCATTGCACTGCAACGACGTGCAAGTTTTGATATGCATCCACTCCGCCCCGTATCTTCAGAGCATAGTCCTGTATAATTAAGGTTGCTCCTTCCGGCCTGGCCTGGTTCATATATAGGACCACCACCGAAGGCTGAGCATCATTGCTTTTTGCATATTTCTTGCATGCGAATGCAGCACTTTGCCGGAATGCGGCCTGCCATAAGGGGGATTTGCAAACGGGAAACCCCCAGCTTCCCGGCCTTACTGCTGCAATATATAGATGAATGCTCTTATTTAATATATTTTGCTCTACATATCTTAACAAAAGGTGTTTATCTTTGGCTGATGAATACTTAGAACTACTTGACAGGGCATTCAAGTCACTACCCAATCTTTCTGAGGAGAAAACAGATTTCAAGATTCCGAGAGTTGACTCGATAATACAGGGATCAAAAACAATAGTAAGAAACTTCTCAGAGATAGTCAAGGCTGCAAGAAGGAGCGAAGCCGAGATATCAAAATACCTCACTAAGGAGCTCGCCACACCTGTTGAGGTAAGCGACCAGCGCCTTGTAATAAGCGGGAGATTTTCTAGCGAGGCGCTTGATGAGAAAATAGGCAAGTATTTTGCAACTTATATTATATGCAGGGAGTGCCACAAGCCAGATACACATGTGGAATCAGCAGGCAGGGGCTTTATAACAATAGTATGCGAAGCATGCGGTGCAAGGTACACTATAAAGAACTATTGATGATTCAATGCCTTCCTACAAAAACAACAATGGCCAGGCGCCTATACATCAGCTGAAGCTGCCTATGCAGGGCGAGTTTATCGGCAGGGTTACAAAAACACTTGGTGCCTCTAAGTTCATGGTCCTATGCTCAGATAAAAACGAGAGGGTATGCTCCATACCAGGCAGGCTTAGGAGAAAGTTCTGGATAAAGGAAGGGGATCTGGTTATAGTAAAGCCATGGGTGGTGCAGAGCAATGAGCGTGGGGATGTAGTCTGGCGCTACAGCATAATGGATAAGGACCTTCTGAAGCAGAAGGGCTACACTGTGCCTTGATTCTTCACGCCCTCCTGAACTGCTCCTTAATGACTTTTATATATTCTATCCTAGCATTAAGCTGGCTTTCAATTTCTTCTGTGTCAAGCATAAGCGGTTCTTTATTATCTATGAATCTACGGAGCATGCTGCGCAATTCCTCTTTCTTATTTGCATATACCTTTGGGTCATCAACCCCGTTAGGCAGATACCAGTACCCGCCAATCTTCTCTTTTATGTTTTTCAGTCTATCCCCATAGATATCCTTATGTGATATCAGTATTGTGTAGAAACCGTATATCCTGCTGAAATTACTCAACTTTGAGACGTAATCTTCTTCTGCCGAGGAGTGAAGTTCAAAAGCAACAATCTTTCCGTTGAGCTGCATGCAGGTTATAAAGTCAGGCAGGTATGCTTTTTTCTCATCAGTAGGAAACGTCTGCAGCTCATAATATGCATTTATTTTTTCTTCTAGTAGAACCTCCTTCATCAATCTTTCATAGTTGTTTACAACTGGCGTATTTGGAGAGAGCCTCTTATCTGCAAAAATTTCTAAAGTAGACTTTACCAAAACTTTTTCCCCGCTCTGCATAATTATAAATGACATTATAATATATATATTTTTGCGGTCTCAAAGGCATGAGGCAGTTTTTCATGGGCAGCAGCCTGATAGAAAAAATTATTGCAGGCAGATGGATAGCTGGGAGCAACATAGCCGACGCCATCAGAGTTTCGGAAAATTTCAACAAGAGGCGCATCTCTACAATAATAAACTATCTTGGCGAGGAATTTACCAGTGCCAAAGACGTTTCTGAGACTGTAGACACATACTTTGCACTTATAGACAGCATCGCAAAGGCAAATGTGCGCGCAGCAATCTCTATTAAGCCTACACAGCTGGGGCTTCGCATCAGCAAGACAATGGCAAGCAGCAACTACACTAAAATACTAAAGTATGCAGAATCAAGGAAAATTTTTGTATGGCTTGACATGGAAACATCAAAGGACGTAACTTTTACAATAGACACATACATGAAGATGCTGCGCAATGGCAATTCTGGGATATGTATCCAGGCATATCTTAAAAGAAGCAGAGAAGACATAACCAAAATTGCAAAAGCCGGAGGAATAGTGCGCCTTGTAAAAGGAGCATACAGTGAAAGCGAAAAGATAGCATACAAGAGAAAGGAGGATATAGACAAAAATTATATAGCATTGCTGCATTATCTGTTCAGGGCATCGCACAGGTTTACAGTTGCAACACACGATCTGAGAATGATAGAAGAATCACTGCGCCTAAATAGGAAGTACAAGAGGCATGTGACTTATGCCATGCTCAACGGCATCAGGAACAAAAAGGCAGTCGAACTGGCTAGAAGGGAAGATGTTGCCATATACGTGCCTTTTGGAAGCAGATGGGTAGACTATGCATACAGGAGGATGAGGGAGGCAGGCCACATGAACATAATAATAAAATCTCTTCTAGAATCTCAAAAAATCTAGGCTTCTTGTTCTTCTGACTGCACTATTTCATTAATTGCCTTTTCATAGTCGTATGAAATGCCGTATTCCTTGTAAAAGTAGTTCAGTATGTTGTGCACATCCCTCTCCAGGAACTGAATTGCATTTGGGTGCCTCAAGACAACTGCCTGCCCAAAGTCTATAAGGAAGGGCTTTTCATCCTTTACAAGTACATTGTACTCGCTCATGTCCGCATGCACAAGCCCTGCTTTGTATAGCTTCTTTATGCTTGAAAGTATGCTTGCAAGAATTTCACCAGGGTTGTCTAACCTGACGTCTTTGAGCATGCTCGCAGGCACACCATTGCTGCCTATAAACTCCATTGCAAGTACATTGCCTGAGAACATGTAAGGCTTAGGCGCATTTACGCCTGCCTGCTGGGCAATCTTCAGGTTTCCATACTCCTTCTTGCACCATTCATTTACCACAGAATATATGTTGTGCTTTATCTTGCTGAACCTCGGGTCCCCTATTATATAGACCATTCGGTTGTCAAAATCTGAAGTCTCTATCCTGAAAACCTTGACTGCTACCAGCTCCTCCTCTACTTTGTCACCAGGATCAGCCAAATACACATCTGCCTCCTTGCCCCTTGCAGTAAGAAAGTGTATCTTTGATATTATACCATGAGTAAATAGATCTCCAAGCCTCATGACTGTTCTGTCATCAAATGCTTCATCCTCTATCTTTAGCTGCTCCCTGAGCATGTATTCTTCCCTGAGTGGCCTCTTCTTCTTGCTCCTTCTCTGTGCCATTGAATCGCCGCACTTGTAGCATAGACTTATGCACTGACATTTATTTATTATGTGCGCTGCAAATTATTATCATGCAAGTTCGGGTAATAATAGACACAAGGGAAAGAAGCATGGTCATACCAGAAGAGCTGGCAGCGCATGGCATTGAGATAGAGTATGCAACTGTGCCAGCTGGAGACTATATTGTATCAGACAGGGCATGCATAGAAAGAAAGTCGGCAGGTGACTTCGAGAGCTCTATAATGAATTCAAGGCTTTTCGACCAGCTGGCAAGGCTGAGAGAGAGTTTTGCAAAGCCTATGCTGCTTATAGAGTCAACTGAGGATTTCAGGCTCAACAAGAACGCAATAACTGGTGCAGTGCTGAGGGCTTATCTGGAGTACGGTGTGCAGGTTATATTCTCAAACAGCCAGGAGGAGACAGCAGAGCTGATAGAAAAGATAGCAAGGATGGAGCAGGCAGACAGCATGCATGAGCCGAGGCTAGTGGGCATAAAGAAAGCCTATTCTACATATCAATGGCAGCTGCTGATACTTGAATCAATACCTGGCATAGGTCCGAAGCTCGCACATGCGCTTCTAAGACGTTTCAAGAGCGTAAGAGGGGTAATAAACGCAGGTCCTGAACAGCTTGTGACTGTTGACAAAATAGGAAAAAAGAAGGCAATGCGTATAGAGGAGGTGCTTGCAGCGGAATATGAGGAAAAGGAAGATATAAAATAAAGATGCATATATATCAATAGGTGTTATTTTGTCAAGTATAAAGGAGCTTTTTTCCAAGCTTGCCTCATTGATAAGATCATTCGCCAGTGACATAGAACATGTCTCTATGGACAGGGAGGCAAAACTCCCTACAGATGAGATAAAGAAAATCATATCTGACATAAGCACCAGGGCAGCTGTAGACGAGAAGGAAAGTGCAGAGAACAAGGAGATAATAGCGCTTCTGGAGCAGCTCTTGGTTGACAAAAAAATATTCTCAATAATAAACATAGAGTCAAAGGAGTGGCTCTCTCTTCTTGATGCTATAGAGAAAAGGATAAGCATCAACAGCGAACTGTTTGACAAAGAGGCGCAGTACGATATAGATAAGATAAAGGAGCTAGCAGCTCAGATGAGAGGCGCAATACGCGAAGGCAGGGACAGCGTTGGAGAAAAATGAGGCGCTTGTGTGGGACTTTTAGGAAAAGCCTTTAACGGCGGCGAAAGTGGCATAATAAGCGAGAGCAGCAAGATAGTAAAGATTGCCATAGAAGCCAATTCTAAGCTGAAAGCACTTATAGAGGAACCCACAGTGATAAATGAGATAAAGATGCTTGAAAAGAAATCCGATGATGAAGTGCTGAGACTATCAGACATGATAACCTCTGGTTCTATAGCCCCGAACCTTATAGACGACTTCTTAGAATACATAGACAAAGAGGATAATATAGTGGACTCAATATACAATCTTGCAAGGGAATTCCTAAGGTATAAGCCTAGGAATAAGAGGATAAGGCATTATATGAGGTCGCAGCTATTAAAGATGAGCGACATCGGCGCACTCGCAATGTCATCGCTTTATAAGATGCAGCATAATGAAAACCTTGAGATAGTAAAGAAACATCATGCAGAAATAGAGCACTTTGAGGAGGAGGGAGACGAAATAAAAGATGGCATATTCGATTTTGCATACAGCAGCATAAACGACTTCAAAACATTCTACCATGTCTCACAGCTTGCACACTATGCAGACAACATGCTCGACAACTGCGAAGATGCGTCTGATGTGCTTGTGTCTATAATGGACTCTATAATATCATGATGATTGGTTGTTGCTACTGCTACTGATATTCACAGTTGCTTTCATACTCGTAGCTTTTGTTTCAGGCAACAATCTTGCTGCATGCACAGGCAGTGTGGTGGGCAGCAGAATAGTAAGCAGAAAGGGAGGCGTGGCAATAGCAGCATTGGGATACATTTCTGGATTCATAGCTCAGGGTCATATGCTCAAGGCAGGCATAGAGGCGCTTATGCCATATAAGCCAGAGCTGCTAGTACTGGATGCACTCGTGATCGCTACTGTGATATTCATCATAGCCCACAAGATGCGCGTGCCGCAGTCCCTTTCTATGAGTTTTGCAAGCATAGCCCTAGGCATAAGTGTTGCTGAGGGCGCACGCATAAGTGCCATATATGTAGCCAAGATGCTTCTCTTTTGGGTGTTTGCGCCTGTCGCTGCATTTGCCATTGCAATTTTATTGATGAAATTCCTCAAAAAAACAATAAACAAGAGGCACATCTGGGACACAGTGAGGAACCTGAAAATTGTTTCTATAGTATCTGCATTCTTCACAGCATTTACGCTTGGGGCAAATACTATAGGATTTCTATATGCGTCAATACCTGAAAGCATATACAGCTTGCTGCTTGTGGTAGCTGCGATTGTGGTAGGAAGCATTGTTCTGAGCAGCGCAGAGCTCAAACGCATCGGCAATGAAATAATACCTATAAGGTATATGAGCTCTGTGAGCACGCAGATCTCATCTCTGCTTGTTGTAGAGGTTGCAACAATATTCAGCGTCCCGCTTTCTAACACTCAGGCTTTCACTGCAAGCATATATGGAGCAGGCATGAGCTATGCACACAGGTTGCTGCTGAAGAAGCCTGCTATAGTAATAGTTGGCACGTGGATTGGAATAGCCGTACTAAGCTTTGTTCTCTCCTTTGTCAGCGCGCTGCTTTTGCTGTAATTAGCTAATGCATCACTCTGGCGACTGCGCTTGCCTCTTCAAAATCAATATCTAGCTTGACACTTCTGATTACCTTCACGCCTGATGTCTTTGCAAATTTCTTAAGCAATGCAGAAGGAGATGCAAAGACTATAAAATTCTTGCCCTCCTTTGCCCCGCATTCTTTTATGGCTTTTCTTATGTCTGTGCTACCGCATAAAAGCAATAGCATCTCTATGCCTATATTGCTGCTTATGGCAGAGCCTTCCCTGTACCTCAAAACAGCATTTATGTATGCAGGCATAAGTCTCGACACTATTTTGCTGCTATAGTCAAAGAGCTGCACAAAATCTTCCCTCTTGCAGAGCAGCTTTGCAGCCCTAAGCACATCCTCTAAACTGGCATTTGAGGAGCATACAGCTGCTGCCGGCCTAGCGAAATTGAAATGCTTGTCTGCCATTTCCATACAATAGCCTACCAAAGTATGAAAGAATTACCCGTCAAGTTAATAAATTATTGTATCTATAACTTATAATATTATAATTTTACATATACAGATGGTAATATGGCACAATTTGGAGTACAATTGCACGTAAAGTCGAACAGAAAGTCTAGCGGTAACGGCAAGCAGCTAGAAAAGAGCAGGGACAAGCGTAGACACGAGATAGGCAATTATTTCGTAGCCACAAAGCTGGGAAGCAAGAACATAATAAAGCACACCCGTTCAAGAGGAGGAAAGATTCTAACCAAGCTTAAGCACGCTGCATTTGCAAATATGCTTACAGAGAGCGGCTACAAGAAAGTGAAAATAATAGGTGTGCTTGAGTCTAAGGACAACAGAAACTTTGCAAGGCTTAATATTATAACAAAAGGCAGTGTTATAGAAACTGAAGCAGGAAAGGCAGTAGTTATAAACAGGCCTGGTAGGGAGGGTAGCATAAATGCAAGGCTAATAAAGTGATTGCTGTGCCTGCAAGAGTATATGAATGTGATGCATCTGAAGTTAGCGCACTTAAGAAAATGCTAGAATACGATCCCTATCTAGACAAGGCGCTCACAGAAGAAGATCTGAAGAAGATAAAGAACGATCCAGAGGCAAATGTAATATTCGCCAGGCAGGATTACCTTCTAAGGGACGGTGCATCCCTTTCAATGGATTCTTCAAAATATTTCTTATACCTGAGCGCTAGCGATGATTTCCTCAATGCTGCAGAAAAGAAGCTCAAAGGCAACATAAAGAGCATAAAGAGGCTTGATCAGGATAATGAAAGGAAAGTTATAGAGACAATAGAGGACGAGCGCACAAAGGCTGAGGAGGGATTTGGTGCAATATTTGGTTAGGCGAGAATATGAACTTCCTGAGCGTTGACGACTTCACAAAGGAGCAGATAACAGAGATATTTGAGATAGCGGACAATCTCCAGGCCGGTTCTGTTGAAATGTCGCTGAAAGAAGGTTCAACTCTTGCGCTTCTATTCGAGAAGCCATCCACACGCACCAGGGTCTCTTTTGAGGCTGCCATGGCGCAGCTTGGAGGTCATTCTATTTACATAGATGCAAGGACATCTCAGCTTTCAAGGGGAGAAACAGTGGCAGACACGGCAAAGGTGCTTAGCAGCTATGTAGACTTCATAGCGGCGAGGCTGTTCAAGCACAGCGATTTGATAGAACTTGCAAATAATTCCACTGTGCCCGTAATAAATGCCCTTACAGATATTGAGCATCCATGCCAGGCTCTCAGCGACATATATACAATACAGCAGATAAAGAAAAGGCTGCGCGGAATAAAGCTGGTGTTTGCAGGTGATATAGCAAACAATGTTGCAAACTCGCTGATGCTTGCAGGTGCAAAGATGGGGCTTGAGATTTCTCTTGTGGGGCCTAAGGACTACATGCCAAACAGTGTATACTTTACAAAGGCAAGGGAATATTCTTCAGTAGAGGCCTACTCAGACATAAAGGAAGGCGTGCGAAATGCTGATGTCATATATACAGACACATTCGTGAGCATGGGAGAGGAAAATGAGGCTAAGGAGCGACTGGCAAAGTTTTCTCCTTACCAGGTGAATGGAAAGATGCTCTCATATGCTAAGAATGATGCAATTGTTATGCACTGCCTCCCAGCACACAGGGGAGAAGAGATAACCTCAGAAGTGATTGACGGTCCAAAAAGCGTGGTATGGCAGCAGGCAAAGAACAAGATGCTGATAGAAAAGGCTATACTGCTGTATCTATCAGAGAAAAACATATGAGCATAATATTTCAAATGTATATTAGATGATCATATGAAGCTCGACCAGTTGGATATGAAAATAATAGAGCTCATACAGCGCTCTGATATGCTTACCCCGAAGCTCTCCAAAATTGCAGAGGCGCTAGGCACCACAAACGCCACTGTTTACAGAAGGATAGAAGCTCTTAAGAAAGAGGGTGTTATAGTAGGGCATACCACTAAGATAGATGGGAAGCTTATAGGCAAAGGGCTGCAGTCGTTCATATTCATCAAGCTCCAGAGGAATATAAGCCGCGAAGAAAAAGATGAGATAGGGGCAAAGCTCTCTGCTGCAAAGAATGTTGAGTCTGTCTATATACCGATAGGCAAGTGGAACTATCTTGTCAAAGTGAGATCTTCTGGGATTGAGGATCTTGACCAGACAATAGGCGAGGAAATGGCAAAGCTGCCATTAGAAGAGATGGAAATAGAGTTCATATCTAAGACTATAAAAGACGGTGAAATTACGTTCCCTAAGGAATAAAAAGAGTCAGAGCCTGGTGGCTTCCTCAACCACTGCTTCGAATTTTTCAATGCCTTTGATGACATCCTTCAGTTTCGGGTTTATGCCATAGCCCAAGCCATAACCACGATCTGTCCTTATGTGCGTAGGCTGGAGCACATTGAGGTCCATTGAGAGTTCCCTTAGCGTTATTATAAGGGTCTTCCTTGTAAACTTCTTGCCAAGAACAGCGTATATTTCCCTAGTCGTCCTAGGCGACTTTTCAAGCAGAAGCCGCAGCACAGCATAATTTGGCCTGCTGAGTAGCTTCCTCACAAGCCATATGCCATCCTTATCTTTGAGAACCATAACTATCTGCTTTTATATGGCATTATATATTTTTATACTTAACGCTTGGGGATTCGCCTGCATTTGCTTATGCATTGTACTATTCGTATTAAAAATCCGCAAGGTATATAAATTAGTATAGTGTAATATAATTAATTTACTTTAATAAATATTATTATACTGTGGTAATATGCTGAATTTGAGACTGTTCAGTAGGCACGAACCAAGCGCCATCAAGGATACAGATCCGATCACGTTCCGGATAGAGGGCGCAGAAACCGCTACAGCTGCAGAAGAAGTGCATCTGCAGATACCGCGTGCCATAATAAAGCGCAATGGCTCATATTTCTATATAGTAAACTACAATGCCAAGCCCATAACAGCATACGAAATGAAGCTGATGGGCGAAGTAAAGGCAAAAATGATAAACTTATTCTCTGAGGATAATGCTGCACAGGATGCAGTGACTATTGAGACTAAGGCGCACGACTTCGCAAAAGGTGAGCTTGCACTGCATATGCCACTTGACAGGGCAGACTACCTATCTCAGTTTGTAGTCCACGATACGGTGGGATATGGTGCCATAAGTATACTTCTTGAAGACAGGCAGAACATTGAAGAGATAGAGGTAAATGAGCCAACAATGCCTATCAAGATATACCATGCAAGATACGGGCACTGCACCACAAACATGAGTTTCGCAGGCAGCTCGGAATTCTACCGTATGCTGAACAAATTCATAGCAGCTTCAGAAAAGGAGCTCAATGAGGATACTCCAATAATAGATGCGCAACTTGATAATGCAAGGGTGCATGCACAGGCAAAGCCGTATGCAATAGGCGGACCTGCAGCCACAATACGAATTGGAGGCAGGAAGGACATGAGCCCTGCAGCCTTAATGGCTGGCGGAATGACTAATGCAAACGTACTTTCATACCTGTGGCTTGCAGTGGAATCAAATCTAAACATAATAATTGCAGGCGCTCCTGCAAGTGGTAAGACTACACTGATGTCTGCCCTCCTATCATTTGTGCCAAAGTACAAACGCATAATAACAATAGAAGAAGACATTAACGAGTTGAAATTCTATCCAAACGTTACTAATGTAGTATCACTCTATGGATCAAGATACTACAACATGGTGCAGACAAGAGAGCAGGTAATAAATGCACTCAGAATGAGGCCAGACAGATTGGTTGTCGGTGAAATAAGATCTTCAGAAACCAAGGAGCTTTTTGCCGGGGCAAACATAGGCATACCGTTCATGACAACGCTTCACAGCAACGAAGGCGGTATAGCGATACTGAAAAGACTTGTCACAAAGCCAATGGATGTTGACTGGCAGGCGCTGTCTGCACTTGACCTGGCGGTTTATGTGAGACAAGAAAGCAATTTCAAGCGCACCCTTTCTGGCATATCAGAATACAAGTGGCTCAGCAGGGCCGAAGAAATAAACAATACACAAGCGTTCGGTGATGATGCAGTAAGCATACTTCAGATTGTAGAAAATGGTGAATTGAACACTGAGATACTAAAGAACTCAAAAGTGATAGCTGCATATTCAAGGCAGCATTCAGTAACAAAGAGTTCGGCAGTAAAGGAGATGCAAGCAAGGGCGTCATATCTGAAGGAAATAAGCACAGGCCCAACAGACACTCTGAGTTTCATTGATAAGGTATACAAATATAGTGACATTTGATGGAGATTCATAAAATTGCAGCCATAATACTATCATCTCTGGTATTGGGGCTTCTAGTAGAAACCATAAACGGCATGCACGGGCTCCTGTGGCTTCCGATTCTCGCCTTGCTCTGTGTCCCAACTCCATATTTTTCCTATAAAGCCCATGAATATCTTGTGCAAGAAGCCCGGAGCAAGGAAAATCAATCAGCAATGATCGACTCTTTTGAGTATATTATAGCCAACAAGGGAAAAGAACCGCTTCTATCAAGCATTAGAAAGGCAATCTCACTGCAGACTAACAACAAAATAAAAGCAATGCTAGCAAATTCGTACAGGCGCATGATGTTAGGAAAAGACGCAGTTTCAGCATTCAACGAGAGTATTGCGAGATGTGGTTGCCTCGGTTCATATTTTACATGGGATGATGATGTATATGCTGCAATAGCAAAGTTCATAGACAGCTACAAATATTCAAGCAAGGCTTCGAACGCAACAAAGGGAAGCGTGATGCAGAGGTATGCCACTCTTAATATGTTCCTCTCTGCGATAGCACCCTCATTCATAGTATTTCTGTTTGTAGGCAGCTCTATAATCTCAAGCAGCTATGCAAGTTTGCTTGCTTTGTCTGTTGTCCTTCTTGTTGTAGTTCCTTTGACATACGCATTCGGAATGTTTGCTTTTGAGAGGCGGTTTATTGGCTGAGTATCTTAAGATTACTGCAATAGTTGCATCTGCTCTCTCACTGCTTATAGTTGACAGGATATTTATTGTTGCAGTGCCATCAATGTTCATCGCATTTGCAGCATACCTGCTTGGCAGACGTAATGCAGACTCGCCTAAGAATTCAGAATTAATAAATTTCATTAGCAGCATACAGAGCAACTACAAGCGTTCTGGATCTCTGCGTCTCGCCATAGAAAGGGCAGCAGCATCTTCATACACCTTCTCCCCTCTTTTAAGCAGGCTGCTGCGCAGCTATGCAATGGGAGGAAAATTCTACCATGCAGAAATGCGCATGCCACGAACAGGCAGTGAAGCCCAGAAATCGCCACTCGGCGAACTCCTTGCAGTCCTTTCAGAGGGGCTTGAAGGGGGCAGCAATATTGTCAATCAGCTTTCCTTCCTGAAGCAGCGTCTTGAATCAGAGGAGGAGGAAAGGAATACAGTGGCATCAAAGGTAGAGAGCATGTCTGCAGTTTCAAAGATGGGCATAATGTTCTTCTTCCCTGTCTTCAGCGGCATATCTTCTGCAATAATAGGTAGCACTGCAAGCATGATGCATGGCTCTGCCTTAATTGGTATGAAATTAGGCGAAATATCAATAGCTTACATAATTGCAATATCAGTAATTAATTCGTTCTTCTCAAACTACAATGCAAATGCAGAAACTGTAGCATATAAGGCAATGCCTACTGCAGTAACTGCTGCAATCTTGTTCTTCTTCACGTCAAATTTTCTTGCAAAGATGATATAGGTGAATAAAATGCCAAAAAACAGAAAAAGAATGAAGGCGCAGGGCTCTCTGGAGTATATAATGATGCTTGCTGCTGCAAGCATTGTTATTGCCATAGCACTGGCAATGGTAGTAAGCCTGCGAGGCTCTGTAGTAAGCAGCATAGTAGTGAACGGCACAAACATGAGTATTGCCCAGGCAATAGCCCACGAGCTTACCGCACTTTCAAGCAGCTCGGCTTAGGTGCATGGATGAGGCTGCAGCTCTCGCTGGAACTGCTGGTGTACATAGCGCTAGCATCAGTATCAATGCTGGCTTCTGTAAGCATCTACGCCACATATTCAAAGGCGCTGCTCTCTGGAGTCGCAAGATATGAAATGTATGAGTTTGTAGAGTTAGTAAACAGCGAGGCGCTCTCAGGCAGCAGGGAAGCCTCCTTCAGCGTCTTTGTGCCTGAAGGGATGTGCAATTCCTCGCTGTCAGGGGGTGAACTGCAAACAAAATACGGTGTGTTTTACTTTATTGAAAACATCTCAATAGACAGCAAGCTAATCTGCCCAGGCGGAGCAACAGAATATGTAAAAATTCTAAACAATGAAGGCAGGCTTGAACTTGAGGAGGGTTGACTATATGCACCTGCAGGTTTCTTTGGAGATACTGTTTACAATGATAGTGTCACTTTTGCTGCTTGCTACAATATTGTATATGCTTGTGGTTATCAGTGGAAGGGCATCAGCATTGGCGAACGAGATAAATGCCTCGTCCAGAATGGCTGAAAGCTCTCTTGAAAACACATCTGCACTCTGCGAGGGCTGTGCAATCGGGTGTCTCAGTGACTGCTAAAGAACTTTTTACAAATAATAAAAAGGCATTTCTGGTTTCTGCAGATAACATCATGGGGCTTTCAATTACTCTAATTGCATTATCAATTTTCACAAGCGGTATGGTTACAGGCCAGGAGTATATAGCAAATTCAGCAATCCACAGTTCAAAAATGCTTTACCTGTATGCAGAATCCCAAAAGATAGTAGTTGCATCGCAGGATCTTGGCATTAAAGAGTTTTCAGGCATGCTGAATGCAGTTCAGGTTTCAAGCGGATTAGATATAGAAATGATTAATGCATCTGATGCAGCACCTGCAGGCTGCGGTATCAATTATGTATGCAGATCTATTGCGGTATCAGGCGGCATCTATATACTGGTGGTAAAATATGCAAATGAAACTTCAGGCATCTCTTGAATTCCTACTTACTCTAAGCATAATAGGTGTGCTGATTGCAGGTGTTATTGCCATTTACGGTAGCAGTATCAGCCACCAGAAAATGTTAATTGGCAACTTGCTAAAGAATGAAAGCCAGCCTTACACTGCAGAAGCTACAAATACCAGCGCAGATTTTGGCTATATAATCTACATGCCACTAAACAGCACTATAGGTAGTAAGAGCAGCATGCAGGTTGTGTTTTATGGCTGCAGCAATGGCTCTGCAAGCTTGTCCGCAGTCTCAAATTCTATTATGCTGCAAACAAGCACTGAAAAAATCCAAATATCTAATATCGGAATAGCGAATATAGCCTTCGAGCCTATTGTAAGTGGGGTAGACACTGTGCAGCTCAAATACACTGCACTCTGCGGTGGGTTGCACAATGGCAGCATTACCGAGGCAACACTTGCATCATACCCTAGTTTTGCATTCAGTGCAACACCTGTAGCGTACATATCAAACAGGAGCGAAAAAGTAGCATACCCTGTGGGAGACACTGCAGAATTGTACGGCATAAAGATGTGGGGCCACTGCACTCTCTATAACTTCTGGTACAACCCTCTGCCAATAAGCGTCCAATGTGGAACAAACAACGCTTGGGAATACATGATGTTCTCCGATTACTGCTATACTACAAACCAAGGGCCAGATTCAACGACCTGCATAGTCCCAATAGGGCTTGGCTACAATATAAGCACTGCGGAGCAGTATCCTTCAAACTACCTCTACAGCATAGACCTTTCGCTAAGCGTACCTAACTATACCATGTCCTCTGCACTGCAGAGTTCGATTAGCATGTCAAATATTACAATGAACGGCATGACTGTTGGAAACGCGCATGTTGCGTGGATAAGCGGCTCCTCTATCGGAGGCGGCATGCATATAATCCAAAATGGCACATCCTATGCTGCAGCAAACGAAACTTATTACGAAACTTATATTCAGGCAAAGGAGAACATGTATGCGCTACTTTCATATTACAACACAACTTCTATTTCAGGATCAGCACAATCAATGATACAGGCAAGTATAGACGCCTACATCAACAGTGTAGATAAACTGATAAGTACAAGGCAGGGCACAGGCAGTTGCAGCGTTGTGGGCTCTTCACTGGAATGCACACCGACGCAGCCTCTAGAATACGGAATAGATGCAGACTTAATTCTTCCTATTGCCAACACCACTGCAGACTATGATGGATCTATAATAAATATCACAGGTAGATAGCTGTGAAAGCGCAGTTTGCAACAGTAGAAGCATTGCTTTCACTTATGCTGGTAGTTGGAATTACACTCTCTGCGTCAATGATATTGAACAGCTACAGCAGCGAGAATTACATTGCGAGCAGGGAAACCTCAGCCGCTGCAGAAATTTATGACATTGAAAGCAATGCAAATGCCAACGCAACTCTAAAATCATGCATAAATTATGCTGCGCAGGGGAATACAACATGCCTTGGTAGTTACATTCAGTATTACAGCCATGTATACGGCCAAGGCGGCATTGTGTTTGTAGTAAACAACAGATCGGTAGGCAGCCTAAGTGGTGCATATGAAATAGAGTGCATGCCTATTGAAGAAGGCGAAGCATGTATAGAAGTCGGTGTATAGGTGTTCTCATGTCTTTCTATGGTCTGGTGATGGTAATGACAACAGTGCTCTCATTGTTTTACATTGCATGGCTTGGAGTTGCACTGCACGCCGCACTTTCAATAGAGAATACTGCAGCAATCCTTGCTAGTGAAATAAAATTGGAATTGATGGCAAACATATTTGTATCACAAAATATGACCGCTGTACAGGCGAAATACTTCGCAGAATTAAACAATTTGGGTTTCAATAGTTCCAATGGCATAATAGAAATGAGAGATGGCAGCCTTTACCTAATACTGAAGAGATAGAGGTAAATTCATGCATACATCGAGAGTGTTCCAAGAACTGCCTTTGTGGCGCTGCTTAGGTAGTGGCTCATTTCGGTGCTGTTAAGCATCCTGCTCATTTCCTTATTGGTTATACTGTCTGATATTACAAGCGCAGCTCCTGCTCTGAAATTCCTCAACTTCGCAAGTGCAAAAAGTGCTGCGCACTCCATCTCTACAGCAGTATATTTCTTGCTTATTTTGCCCTCGGCATAGAACGCATTGCTTGAAAATATCCCTCCATACCTTGACTTTATCCCTTCTTTTTCAAGATTTTTGCTGAGATCGCGCATCAGCTTCGCATCAGGGAAGAATCTCTTTTTGGATCTGCCCAAGTATTCTCCAATGGTGCCTCCTGGAGTTGATTCAGCATAGGTGGGCAGAACCACATCACCATATACAAGATCCTCTGCAATGCCTCCTGCAGTGCCAAGCCTAATTATGGTCTGTGCGCCAAGCGCATGCAGTTCCTCTACTGCTATAGACATTGACGGCATGCCTATACCGTGAGACGCAATGCTCACTTTCTTGCCTTTATAATAACCTGTATACACAAGGAATCTGTGCCTGTTCACTACTCTGGGCCTAGACAAGAAATGCGAAATAAATACAACCCTTTCTGGATCCCCTGCTACAACCACCGCCCTTCCTATTGCTCCTTTTTTAACTCTTATATGCTGAGGCTCTATATTCATCCTATCACTCTAAAAACTGGTATAATTATCCAGTAAAAATATATAACAATTAGTTAGCCAAGTAGGGCCACAGCGTACAAGCCAGTCAAAGAAATGATATGAAAGATTTATATAATTCCTATAAGCAATAAAAATAAAGCAAGCATGGAGGGGGCTGATTTCTACGCTGGCAAAGCAGCATAGTAAATGAGGGATGCTTATGGATGAGCTAGCAATTGAAGAGATGAAAAACAAATTCATAGATTTCTTTAATTCCTATTACATAGACAAGATAAACGACATGTACATAAGCTTTCCAAAGAAGTGCAGCGTAAATATTGACATAAAAGACCTTGAAAAGTTTGACGTAGAGCTGGCAAATGAGCTCATAAACAAACCAGACATAGTGCTGCCGGCAGCAAACAGTGCGCTTGCATCTATGAACCCCAACCGTGAAGCAACTGAACGCACATTCGCAAGATTCTTTGGCCTTGACACTGAAAACCTGCTTATACAGGACGTAGGATCGCAGTATATAGGAAAGCTGCTTACATTAGATTCGTTGGTAGTAAAGAGGTCTGAGATAATACCTAAGGTGCACATAGGCGTTTTCAAATGCAGCTTCTGCAGCACAGTAGTCAAAGTAGATATAGACAAGGAGGATGTGCCCGAAGTGTGCCCGCAGTGCAGGCGCAGATCCCTGAAGCAAATCAATGACGAGTCAGAGTTCATAAACCTGCAGAAGATAGCAGTGCAAGATCCGCTTGAAAAGCTAAAGGGGAGCATGCCCACCTGGCAGCTAGAGATGTGGCTTGAGGAAGATCTGGTAAACTCCATGTCCCCAGGAGACAGGGCGAGCATCACAGGCGTCCTTAGGATAAAGCCCAGGCGTACGCTAAAGGGCAAAGAGGAAAAGTCATTGTTTACGATGTTCCTCGATGTGGTGTCAATAGTGCCAAAGCAGAAGGAATTCACAGCACTTGAGATATCTGCAGAAGAAGAGAAAGAAATACTGGAGCTTGCAAAGGACCCGCACATTCTTGATAAGATAGCGCAGTCTATAGCTCCATCTATTTATGGCTACGACGAAATAAAGAAGGCTCTTGCATTGCAGCTGTTCGGCGGCACTCCTGACAAGAGGCTTATTGACGGAGGGCTGATAAGGAGCGACATACACATATTGCTTATAGGGGATCCAGGATCAGCAAAGACAAGGCTTCTTCAGGCAGTAAGCAGCATAGTGCCGAAGGGCATATACGTAAGTGGCAAGTCTACAAGCTCAGCCGGACTTACAGCAAGCGCAGAGAGGGACGAAATTTCAGAAGGCGGCTGGACCCTGAGGGCAGGCGCATTAGTACTAGGATCAGGCGGTGAGGTTAGCATAGACGAATTCGACAAGATAAGCGCGGATGACAAGTCTGCACTCCTGGAAGCGCTTGAGTCTCAGACCATAAGCGTTGCAAAAGCAGGCATAGTTGCAAGGTTCAATACAAAGACATCAGTGCTTGCTGCTGCAAACCCAAGGTTCGGCAGGTTTGATGAGAATACCTACCCTGCAGAGCAGTTTGACATACCGCCAACGCTGCTTTCCAGGTTCGATTTAATATTCCCAATAAGGGACATAATGGATGAAGAGCGAGACAAGAAGATAGCAAGGCACATACTTATGCAGCATGAGGCGGCAGCAGCGCCGCCAGAGGCAAACATAGACAACAAGGAACTTGAAGCTGCTGCACCCCCTATAAACTCCGAGCTGCTTAGGAAATACATAGCTTATGCAAAACAGAATGTAAGGCCTGTGCTTACACAGGAGGCAAGCAACAGGATACAGGACTATTACATAGAGCTCAGGAAGCTTGGCATAAAGCAGGGCGCTGTGCCAATGACCCCTAGACAGATAGAAGGGCTCGTTAGGCTTGCCGAAGCCAGTGCCAAGGCAAAGCTTTCAAACAAGATACTTATAGGCGATGCTGAACTTGCCATATACCTTTTTGAATACATGCTCAGAACCCTCGCTGTAGACAGGGGAGGGCGCATGGACATAGATACGCTAATAACCGGCATGCCCAGGGAGAAAGTAGACAAGATAAATGCAATAATGGGCATAATAAAGAAGCTCGAGAATGAGGAATCAAATGCAAAGATAGTAAGGATACTCGAAGAGGCAGAAAAGTCAGGCATAGACAGAGCCACAACTACAAAATACATAAACGAGCTTGAGAGGAGCGGCGATATATACAGCCCCAAGCCAGGCATAGTAAAGATAGTCAAGCATGAAGAGGAGTAGCATGGAGTTCAGGCGTATAGAGAACAGGCAGCTTATACAAATACTCTCCCTCTTCTTGATAGTGCAGTTTGGAGGACTGCTTCTTGTAATGCTGCCGAGCGGCGCCCAGAGCTCAACAGCACCCACAGCAGCCGTGATAAGCACACCAATGCAAAGCCTGTGGTATGCGCTATACATAGTATTTGCTGCACTGATTCTTGTGCTTATACTGAGAATCTACCACGGTGACGTGCTGTTCAAGCTTATAGAAGCATTTGTGGTAATAACAGCATCATTCTTTGTGTTCCTTGTTGTAATAGGATATATATTTCCAAAGCCCACAGGCATAGACATGATCGCTGCGCTCATCTGTGCAGTGCTTCTTATACTGGCCAAGAACAAGATGCCCTCATTGCGCAACACAGTGACTGTGTTAGCAAGCATTGGCGTTGGGCTGGTGCTTGGGATAAGCTTCAGCTTCGTCGCTGCATTCTTCCTATTCTTCATAATAGCAATCTATGATTTTGTGGCTGTTTTCATAACAAAGCACATGATTACAATGGCAAAGGCGCTTTCCACAAGAAACCTGGCATTTCTAATAAGCAGCACAGACATAGAAGCAGTGCCTAAGAGCTATCTGAGTGCAAGTGAGGTGAAAAACTACAGCAGATACGTGAAGGAGATAAAAGAATCTAATAACGTTACACTGCGCAGGGTTCTCAGCCAGGGAAGGCTGCCTATAGTGAGCCAGATACAGCTTGGTGCAGGGGATCTAGGTATACCATTAATGGTGGCAATAAGCGCAGCAGGGGGCATGAACAGCTATTTCTTCGGCTTCATGGTTATAGCAGGATCTGCTGCAGGCATATTATTCACAATGTTTATCCTTAGAAAGTATCAGATACCGCTGCCTGCAATACCTCCTATACTTTCATTTGTAAGCCTTGCCCTTGCAATAGCCTTCTTCGTGAGTGGATACAGCGTAAAACTTGTAGGCATAATGCTGCTCTTATGGGCTGCTTTCTTGGCGCTCATACTCTTCGGAGCCAAGAAGGCTATAAGCTAGAAAATTCCAAAGTGCCTCTTGCCTTCTCCTCTCTTTTCGTTGAGATCTCTGAATTTCTCAATAAGATCTCTCTCTTCCGCAGAAAGGTTCTTTGGTATAACAACATTTATTTTCACTACTTCATTGCCTTTGGCACCGCTCCTGAAATTTCTTATACCTTCCCCTCTGATTGTAATCTCTGTGCCATGCGCTGTGCCTGGCGGTATCTGGAGTATCCTGCTCCCTCCAAGTGTAGGCACTTCTACATTGCCTCCAAGTATCGCAGTATAAAATGGTATGTCTACCTTGACATGAAGGTCATCATTCACACGTTCAAAAGTCTTGTCTTTTTGTATATGTACCTCAACGAAGAGGTCACCTGACCCATCCTTTCCATAGTCTCCCATTCCTTTGAGCCTCAGGCGCATGCCGTCAGTAACCCCTGGCGGTATCTGGAGCGTTATATTCTCTGTGGCGACTATGCCGCCCTTTCCGTTGCATACGTGGCACACTTTGTCATACACCTTTCCGCTACCATTGCATGTAGGGCATACGCTTATAGTCTGCATAACCCCGAAGAAAGTCCTCCTTGTAGACTTAACACTGCCAGTGCCATTACATGTCTTGCACTTTATGAGCTTTGCTCCAGGCTCTGCTCCTGTTCCATTGCAGTTAGGGCACTTTTTTACATGCCTTAAAGTTATATTCTTGTTTGTGCCATTTGCAGCCTCAGAAAGGGTTATCTCTATGCTGTGGAGTATGCTCTGCCCTGTGTTGCTTCTCCTCCTTCCCTGTACGCCGAAAAAGCTGTCAAATATATCATTGACGTCTCCGAAGCCTTCCTCACCGAAGCCAGATGGCCCGAAGCCTATGTTTATGCCAAGATCCTTGAAGATATTTCCAAAGTCAAAATTTCTGAAAATTTCATCAGTGGTGTACGCCCTGCTGAACTGTTCTGGACCATAAGCATCATACTGCTTGCGCTTTTCGGGATCTCCCAATACAGCATACGCCTCATTGATCTCTTTGAACTTTTCTTCAGCCTCCTTGCTGCCTTTGTTCACATCAGGGTGGTATTTGAGCGCAAGCTCCCTGTATGCCTTCTTAATCTCATCCTGGCTTGCGCTCTTAGATACCCCTAGTATCTTGTAATAGTCCTTGTTTTCAGGCATTTAGATTTCACTTATTTACTTTGAAATCTGCGTCAGCTGTTCCGCCCTCAGGTCCGTAATCATTGCTGCTAGGTCCTGTATCACCACTGCTTCCCGGGCCACCCGCCTGCCCTGCAGAAGAGGATTTGTACATTCCCTCGCCTATGTGCTCCATTATACTCTTTAGTTCATCACTCTTTTCTTTTATCTTGTCGTAGTCCTCGCTTTTTATCGCGTTGTTCAGCTCCTCTATTACTTTATTTGCATTCTCAGCTTCTTCATTTGGGATCTTGTCCTTGTTGTCCTTAAGGAACTTCTGCGAGGTGTATACAAGGGTCTCTGCAGCGTTCTTGGCTTCTATATTTTCTCTGATTTTCTTGTCTTCTTCGCTGTACTGCTCAGCCTCTTTGACTTTCTTATCTATCTCTTCTTTAGACATTTTGTTAGGTGCAATCACCTGCATGCTCTGCTCTTTACCTGTTGCTTTGTCCTTTGCAGTCACATGGAGTATTCCGTTTGCATCGATGTCGAAAGTTACCTCTATCTGCGGTACACCCCTTGGGGCTGGTGGCAGATCTGTGAGCATGAACCTGCCCAAATCAATGTTGTCCTTTGCAAGTGCCCTTTCTCCTTGCAGTATGTGTATGTCAACAGATGTCTGGCCGTCTTCAGCCGTAGTGAATATCTGGCTCCTTTTTATAGGTATTGTAGTGTTGCGGTCTATTATCTTTGTCATCACTCCTCCAAGGGTCTCGAGCCCAAGCGAGAGAGGCGTGACGTCAAGCAGCACTATATCCTTTACCTCTCCAGTGAGTACACCTGCTTGTATTGCCGCACCTAGCGCAACAGCCTCCATAGGGTCAACTCCTCTTTCTATCTTTTTGCCAAGGAGCTGCTCAACATAGCGCTGCACTATAGGCATGCGCGTAGGCCCGCCTACGAGCACAACCTTGTCTATATCTTTAGGCTCTAGCTTTGCGTCCTTGAGCGCCTGTATAACAGGCTTTGTAGTCTTCTCTACAATAGGTAAAACTATCTCCTCAAGTTTTGCCCTGCTGAGCTTGTATGTGAAATGAAGCGGCGAGTTGTTAGGCCCCATTGTCAGGAATGGCAGGTTTATCTCTGACTCCAGAGTAGTTGAAAGCTCTATCTTTGCTTTTTCAGCAGCCTCCCTCAGCCTCTGCATTGCCTGCTTGTCACTTGTTATATCAACTCCGTGTTCCTTCTTAAGTTCTGCCAATAGGAAGTTTACTATTGCATTGTCCATATCGGTGCCGCCTAGCTGCGTGTCACCGCTTGTTGCCTTAACCTCAAACACGCCATGGCCGAATTCCATTATAGTAACATCAAGTGTTCCTCCTCCAAAATCATAAACCAATATCTTCATGTCCTTTCCTGCCTTGTCAAGGCCGTATGCAAGGCATGCTGCTGTAGGTTCATTTACAAGTCTCACAACCTCTAGGCCTGCTATCTCTCCTGCGTCCTTTGTTGCCTGCCTCTGGTTGTCATTAAAGTATGCAGGCACAGTAATGACTGCCTTCTTGACTTCCTCTCCGAGGAATGCCTCTGCATCTTTCTTTATCTTCTGCAGCAGTATAGCAGAAAGTTCCTGTGGTGTGTAATCTTTGCCGAATATATTGTACTTGTATGTTGTCCCCATTTTCCTTTTGAATGCAGTGACAGTGCCTTCAGGATTTGCAACTGCCTGCCTCTTTGCAGGCTCCCCAACGAGCCTTTGGCCGTCTTTTGTAAATGCTACATAACTAGGGAAAGCCTTTCCATACAACGTTATACCTTCACTGCTCGGTATTATTACCGGCCTTCCACCTTCCAAAACTGCAGCTGCACTGTTACTTGTACCAAGATCTATACCTATTATTTTCATAAAATCACCTTATTTTTTCTTTTCAGCCTGCGCCTCTTCAGAATGCTGCTCTTCTTTTGCAACTATAACAGACGCTGGCCTTATAAGTATATTATTAAGCATATATCCTTTCCTTACAACCTCTATTATCTTACCAGGTTTTTCATTGCTTTCCTTCGCCATGAGTATTTCATGTTTATATGGATCATAATTGCCAACAGCATCAACTACCTTTAGCCCAACAGACTTTAATGCATCCATAAGGTTGGTATAAATGAGCTCTATCCCTTTCTTAGATGAGTCCTGATCATTGAGCGTGCCAATGGCTATTTCAAATTCATCTATTACTGGAAGTATCTTTCGTATTACTTCTGCTTTGTAAAGGTCACTTCTCTGTTCCTCCTCTTTTGCCATTCTTTTCTTATAATTGTCAAACTCTGCAGCAAGCCTGAGTAGCCTGTCTGAAAGCTGCTTGTATTCTTCGCTCTCTTTTACATCTGCATGCTTGTCTTTTTCCTCCTCGCTACTCTGGTTATTATCGTTCTTCTGCGCTTTTGAGTCTTCTTTTTTCTCTTCCATAATTATCTACCCCGAACAGAGAGTCAAATTTTTTGGCATATTCTTCTAGTTTTTCAAACTCCCTAATTATATCCGCTTGGAGCTCCTCTACTGTGCTTTGCATGTCGCTTGAACGGAGGTAATACTTCCTTCCCTTCCTTACCACAACCCCGGTTTCTATTAGCCTATTTAGATGGTAAATTATTGTGCTTCTTGGTGCAGACAGCTTCTTGTAGAGAACCTTGCTTGTGATGCCGTTGCCAGCAAAGCTTGCAGATACTATTGCCCTGAGCAGTTTTGGCTCCATATCATCAGGGCCTTCAGCCAGGCCGAAAACCCTGCAGAACCACTCTATAAGCTCATCCCTATCTGCATCGCGTGGCCTTCCGATAGACTTTACTATTATCTTTTCTTCAGGCATATTTATAATTATATTTGAATATATTTAAATATCTTTCGTTTTTTCAACTTTTTATTGTAAATTTCAATTAATTCTTAGTTTTATTAGGTATAAATCTGGGCACAGCAAATTATAATAAAATATCATAATAAAGCCTAATTATGGTAGTAGCGATAACAAGTGCAGAAATAACCATATATATGATAGGAATAGCCGGGGTATTTATAATAGGCTTTCTTGGCAATGTAATATCAAGGAAGACGAGAATACCTTCTATAGTTTGGCTTATCCTATTCGGGATTATACTCGGCCCGGTTCTTCATGTAATCTCACGTAATGTGCTCCTTAATATGAGCCCTATAGTTTCAAGCATAGTCCTTATAATAGTGCTTTTTAATGCTGGCATAAGGCTCAATATCTTTAAGTCGATAAAGGCACTGCCAATAACTCTCACTCTTGCATTCGGTAATTACTTCCTGGCAGCGATCTTTGCAATGTCTGTAATGCTATTATTTCATTTCACATTTACTAACTCTTTGCTTATCGGGCTTATAGTTGGCGGTACTAGTGCAGCTGTAGTGCCTATAATAAGCGGGGAAATTAATATGAGCCCAAGGAGCAGGCTAGTTGCAACAATAGAATCTATAATAACAGACCCTGTTGGTATAGTCCTCACCCTTGCACTGATAAGCATAATACTACTAAACAACTATACCCTCAATTTTGTTGCAGTAACAATTGCATCGAGTTTCTCTATAGGAATAGTGCTCGGGGCGATTTTTGCAATAATATGGATACCTACTATGAGCTACCTGCAGCGCAACAACTACAAGTATTCTTATGCTGCCACGCTAGCTATAATTTTTCTAATATTCCCTATAGTTCAGTACTTGAACGGTAGCGGTCCCATTGCTGTATTCGTTTTCGGGCTGCTCATTGCAAATGGCAAGGAAGTATATAAGAGCATGCACTACAGGAACCACGGGTCATTTGCACTTAGCAAGCAGTCGCGTGATTTCAATGATCTTATAACATTCTTTGTCGGGTCTTTCTTTTTTGTTTATCTTGGAGGCTTGGTAAGCCTAAGTGATTTCTACGCTTTTGCTATAGGCATAGCAATTTCAATAATGCTGATAGTTGCCCGTTTTATAGGCACAAATGCAATACTGAGGAGATTTGAAAAACAAGACAGAAATGAAGTGACTTCGATGGTGTCCAGAGGAATGGGCGCAGGTGTCCTTGCCACTTTGCCTATTGCATATGGAATAGCAGGAACCTCATCCTTCATAGATATAATTGCCGCAATAATCTTCGTTACAATATTTGCCAATGGAATTATGACGCTAATTGCAGGCAGAAAATCCAAAAAGAAGAGATCATAATTCCCAGAAGTTTCAAAGTGCTTCCTGAATGCAATAAAATAAGCATAAGGCGGCTTGCGCCGCCTTTTTCTGGGTGTGCCAAGTTTCCTTGGCAATTATATTATGCCTAGATATATTTATATTTCTTTTCTTTTTGTATACTAAATATAGTAAAGTATAAATACTTTTACTTAAGTAATAAATTAAGGAAAGCGTTGGTCTGCGCTCTATAAACGACCCGGCTTGCGAAGTGCCTATTTCTGGGTGATATCATGGATCTGGGTGCAATGTACGGACTGGAAACAGAGTGGCAGTTGCTGGAAACGGTGTACAAAATGATGAGGAAAATCAGCTACGAGCCAAGTGAAGAAGAGACTTACGAAGTAGCAGAAGCCGTGGAGAATATAGTAAACTGCCTTGTAGCAAGCAAGCAGGCAGCCACATCGGGAGAGAGCAAAAGATATGCAATACACGTATACACAAGCAAGGAAGGAGCAGCAACACAAGTTGAGAGGGCATAAGCCCTCTCTCCAGCCCGTTTGCCCAGATTTCTAAGAATTTCAAATTCAGCTATCTTTATATGCTCAAAGCAGACTGCGGCTCAATACTGCTAGTCGCTATACTCGTTTATTGCCTCGTGGCGAACTCCATCCTTGTCATATATGTAAATTTTGCCCTCTTCCTCATTTGCTGTTTTTGCATGTGAGCCATCGCAGAAAGGCTTGTGTTGTGACAAGCCGCATGCGCACAGGTGTATCTCATAATTGAGCAGTTTCGGATCGTTTGTTATGGCGTTTATGCCTTTCAGTTCGCCAAGCTTTACAGCATATGGGTGGTTCCTGTCATGTCTAACAATTCTCATATAATCACTTTATTTACGTTTTTAATAATTATATATTTTTGGGCGTCACTTCTTTTATACCGTGTACCTCCTGCCCAAAGGAATTCTGCGCTGTCTAAGAAGCCCGGCAAGCGGCTCCTTTATCTTTATTTTTGCATTGCTGAGCTCTTTAATAGAACTAAAGCCAAGCATCGCCATCTCATTCCTGAGGTTATTGATTATACTATCTAGGAGCTTATATACGCCGTATGAGCCCTCTTTCCGCTCACTGACTAACACAGGCTTTGCCATGCCACACATTTCTGCACCTATCGCAATTGATTTCATCACATCTGACGCACTCCTTATGCCGCCACTCGACCAAACATGCCCTCCGAATCCGTAGATTGACTCAAATACTGACAGTGCTGTTGGTATGCCCCATTCCCAGAATGCCTTGCCGTATGAGCTGTTGCCTCTGTAAGTCTCTACTCCTATCCATGTGGTTCCGCCAGCGCCCTGCACGTCTATAGCAAAGACCTTGCCTCTCACCTTTCTTGCAACTTCTTTTGATATGCCGTTTCCAACTTCTTTCAATACCACAGGCTCTTCTAGCGACTTTGCTACCTCACATATCCTTTCATAAACTCCACTAAAGTCAATATCTCCTTCAGGCTCCACGCTCTCTTGGCCTGGGTTCGTATGCAGCGCAAGCATGTCTGCGCCTATCTCATTTACAGCCTCTTGTATTTTGCTGTCGCTGTAATTCGGTAGTTTTGATGCTCCAAGATTCCCTATGAGGAATATGTTCTTTGCGACCTTCTTCACATCATATGTATATGTCAAATCTTTGTTTTCTAGCATAGCCCTCTGGCTCCCCACACCCATAGGCACATTGAGCTTAGATACTGCTAGTGCAATATTCTTGTTTATTTCAAACGTATTCTTGTGGCCTCCAGTCATACCAGAGACAAAAATTGGTGCATCTATTTTTTTGCCTGCCAAAGAAGTTGAAACATCAACATCCTTCCTTTCTAGCTCCCCACCTCTCGGGACTACCTCTATGCATTCAAAGAGGGTGGTTTTTTTATGGTACTGCGTGTCTTTGTTTAATATTATATCAATATGTTCCAGCTTCCTGTCCTGCGTTAGCCTTGATTCATCAAGCATCAGATCATCTTGTATACCGGCGCCTTCTTCAATGCTCTAAGGCTGCCAGAATTTGTGAGGAACATTGCCACCTGCAGCTGTTTTATATAAACATCCAGTTTTATTGCATCCTTTTCATCTACAAAAGGTATGTTTTTTCCCAGCCTAATAGCCTTTGCTGCTTCTATGCCATCCCTTATTCTTACCAGATGATAGCCATTTAATGCAAATTTTCTTTCGGCGCCGTTCAAATACAGCCATACATTTTTCTTAGAATTACACAGAACCGGTGCATCTCTAATATTCAAGGAAAGTTCTTTGGCCTTATCAGCGCTCTTTGCAAATACAAAAATTGGTGACTTCAAAGCAATGCCATTAATCCTTTCTCCAATCTCAATTTTGTTGAGTGCAAGATCAGGCAATGCATTATGTACAAACGAGATTTTAGACAAATCAGAGTTATCCATGTAAGTAACCTTCTTAATCTGCGCAATGATAATTGCGCTGTGACTGCTCTAAAATTAGCGCGTGAAGCTTATATTACTTTTGCCGTCACTCCATATATAAGCGCCCGAAGCATGATTTAGGAGTATGAGTTAGTTGCCTTTTTGGTGTGCTCATACTATTAACCCATGCCCGCTCTTATCTTTTAATTGAATATTTTAGCCACAAGAACAATGGGCCAAATCCAAGGTGTTTATAGAAAGCAATAATCTTTTCGACATTTATGTTATCTGCAACTGCCATAATGGTCTTGATTTTCCTTTTCCTGCTCTCTGTTATTAATGCCTTTACCAGCCTGTTGCCGACTTTTTTGTTTCTATACCCCTTCAACACATAAACCGAATCCAACAGCATGTAAGGCTCGTTCTTGCCAAGATAATATCTTGCCTTTCTGTTTAGCTTTATAACACCTAACATATAGCCAATCACTTTATCTTCTTCCGCTACAAATACAATATCATTTTTTATCGCTTTAAGAAATCCGAGCCTGCTCCTTGGAACGAAGCCTGGGGAAATTCCCTCGCTTTTCCATTCACTGTCCAATCTGGCAAGTGCATTTACATCTTGTTCATTAGCTTTTCTAATATTCATTGGGCTTCACCTGCACATTATAATCCGCCAGGGTAGGGATTTGAACCCTAAAGCCCCGAAGGGCACCGGTTTACCTTTTGCATCACTAATCAGCTCTTGGAGCTTTGCAAGCTCAAGCATCCTGCGACCTATTGTTCTGGGTTTGCGGTTTAGTACCTGCAGATAGTTTTCAAAGTCTTTTGCATATTGTTCGTTTGGCTCTGGCAAAGCTTCGATCTTGTGCTCTGCTGTTTTGGTTTGCTTTTCTCCTATGTTAAAATATTTGGGCATATTTGTTAATACGCTTTTGCCTTTAATCCTTTAAAGCTGATTGGGAAATGTGTTGGACTTATTATAAGCGCGCCCGAAGTAGGGATTGAACCTGCGACCTACTGGTTAACAGCCAGTCGCTCTACCACTGAACTACTTGGACACCAATATTAATCTTTTAATCTTTGAAATAAGGCATAGGAGCCGCAAGGTTAACAAAGTGAGCGGGAAATCCCACATTCTTTAGAAATGGGATGAGAGCGAACCGTTTGCAAACATGTATATATAACTTTTTATCCTTATTATTTTTTCTGTTGGGAAGCTCACACGCTTTAGCGGTGTGAGGGTGTCACATAAGCAACGCAATAAAAACGAGATAGCATAGTAATAAAGGTGCATTGATGGATCTGGAATACGCTTATCTAATAATATTCATTGCAGCAATTCTAATCATAAGGGTGCGCAGGCAAAACAAAGGTTCAAAAGCCAGCACAGCAAGAATATTTCGGTATCCTGCAGTATACATGGTCTTATCGTTGCTGCTTTTGGCATATACGCCTAGCATATTGCTTTTGCTGCTTACGGTAATTGCAATAATAATAGGCTATGTTATTGGAAATGCCATGGGTTCAAAGTCAAACGTTTTCTCTTCAGGTGAAAAAATATTGTATAAGCGCTCGAATGAGATATTTGCTATATGGATAACAGCATTCGTGATAAGAATTATTCTTGAATTCATTGTTCCAACTACCTCGTCTGGATTACCTACTGCGTCAACATCCAGTATTTTTTCAGGTTCCTACATATGGTATTCACTTGTAGACCTGCTACTGGCATTCAGCGCCGGCCTGCTTTTAGGCGAAGCATTGCACCTTTATAAAAAATACAAAAGTGTTAAGGATGCTGCAAAACAAAGGAAAGAGATATCATAATAAGCGCCCGAAGCAGGGATTGAACCTGCGACCTACTGGTTAACAGCCAGTCGCTCTACCACTGAGCTATTCGGGCTTGAAAAATGGGAATGGCTGTAGAAGATTTGCTATTTTTACATATAAAAATGTGTGCTCTCCAATGCTGCTTGTGAAATCCACAGTGTTTTTTGAATAGTCGTATCTCGCAAAGCCGCCATATGCCATATCTTTAGTTGCTGCGTAGTATAAGATTCTCTTATCATCAGCCAATTGCTCCACAGCATCGAATGCGCAGAATATCCTCCCACCCTCATAAGGGAAGGAATACATTCCCTCTATTTCCTCGTTGACAACAGATTTTGAAATAACTATCCTTGTCAAATCCTTCACGCTTGAAAGCCTTACAAAGTAAACTTCTTTTGGATCGACATTACCTTCCTGTATAGCTGACAGATCTATACCTATTACGTTCATGTAATAGACATTTGGCGCAGTCTCGGCACTCCCAGCAAATTCCGCCTTTCCCCTTTCTGCGTCATATCTGAGTATCTCATTTACTTTGCCCTGAACTTCTACATAATATGCGATTGTCACGTCGCCTATGGTTTCCCCGAAAGCCAAAACAGCATCCTTCTTACCAACTTTTGATGCGAATACATTCTTTGGCACGCTGTCGAAGTTGCATACTAGCCTTGCCAGGTCTTCTAAGCTGCTTAACCCGACATAAAGTAATTTTTTCTTCTGTTGCTTTTTGTCCATCTAAATGCCCAAGCTATTTATTTTGCAAATAATTTATAAACTTGCCCTAGGAAAAGCATGACCGCATACGCAGGCTCATATATAACAGGGGAGAGCATTACTCCTTCTCCGATTGCACTATAATCATTTATAAGCCCTGCCTTTGAATAAAGCGTTATCTCATAGCTCTTATGCACAAGAGCACTAGTTGCTGAGCTCACTGTAAGATTAAACTTGTATACACCAGGCTCGTCAATGTATACCGGGTAAGCAAATGTGCTTACTGTAGAATGGAGTGCAATAACCTCATCTGGCACATTCCATGCAGGCAGCCCGTAAGCATTTATTATAAATGGATCATCAGATGCGCCAGTGTTATTTATGGTTATATACAGGTTTACAGGCTCGCCAGGCCCTGCATTTAATCTCTTAGGATTAACACTTAATGCAAAGACATTCGGGGTTACATTTACATATACTGTTTCTGTAAGATTGCCCAAAATTGCCTTCTTAGTAGAGTAATTGTAAAAGTTAACAGCCCTTATAACTATTGCATAGGTTCCATTGGCTGCATTAGGCGCAGCTGTTATCTTTATTTTCATAGGGTTTGCATAGAGCTGTGATGCCTGTGCAGCCCATCCTTGCGGCAACTGAACAGCCTCAAGCCTATTCCAACCTAAATATATCTCCTTTCCAGTAGCATTAGTAGTGTTTGCAGAAGCAAGGATGTAGAAGCTCTCACCAGGGCCCACTTTGCCAATGTATATACTGCCATTATTGTAGAGAGTACCAGAAACAGGCCCTTCTATTTGCAGGTATGTGGCGTTTGCAACTGACACTAGCAGTAATGCCATAATTAATAGCGCTAGTAATGCGATTGCAGCCTTCATTCAATCATAATTAATTAAACAAAAAAATTATTAAGCAGTGCGTTATTCACAATGACGCATATATTCATAGTCATTCTGCCTTCTTCCCTAAAACACCAACTAGAAATTTGAGGCTTCTTTTTAAGTCTGCTATGCTTCCAGTGTTTAGCACAACATAGTCTGTGCTCCTTATTGCGCTTGACATGCCCAGCTTTTCCTCCTTCTTTTCCCTGAACATGAACTCCCTGTAGCTCTTTGGATCATCCTCCCTGCCCCTCTCCTCCATCCTTTCATACCTGCTCTTCCTTGGGGCATATATCTCAACAGTCGAGAAGCTGCTGAATATCTTTTTGAAGTATGCTAACTCGTCAGCATTCCTGACTCCTATTATAGCGACATTTTTGTTTTTGTGCAATTTCTTTATCCTCTTTGCCGTGAGCCTTGCCACTATGTCATTGCCATACTTCTCTCTTATTGATATGGCGAAATTGCGCATGTTTTCATTGGTGATCTCTATTTTTTTACTTTTCATCTCTGCCCTTATTGAGTCTCCCATCTCAATTATCTCAAAGCCCATATTGCCGAGTATTTCTGCGGCAACACTTTTTCCAGAGCCTGGCATTCCAGTTATACATAGTATCATACAATCATTAGTGCACTAAGCTTCCTTCTTTTACGTCTTTGTCTACTGTCAGCAGAGAAACAGTGATGTCATCTTCAGCGGCAAGAAGCATGCCGTTAGATTGGATCCCAGCGACTGCTTTTGGCTCCAAATTGAATACGCACACAATTTTCTTTCCCATGAGCTCCTCCTTAGAGTAATGGTCCTTTATGCCGGCAACTACAGTGCGCTCGCCAAGCTCTCCAAAGCTGAGCCTTACAACATACATAGGCTTCCTTGCAGTAGGATGATCTTCAACACTCACAACCTTCCCAACCCTAAGCTCTATTTTGTTAAACTCCTCCAAGCTAGCCATTGATTCACCGTATCTCTTTTATTTTTGTGTAGCAATTGATAAATGTCTTTGCATGAGGGCTTTCATAGCAATAGATATCCCAAACAGCATAAAGGAGAGTATATATGAGGTATCAAAGAACCTCAGTACTGCCGGCATAGTTGTTGTGAAGCCGGAAGCAATGCACATAACACTCCAGTTCCTTGGTGAGATAGATGATACAATAGAAGGCAGAGTGGAGGAGGCGCTCGGATTTATAGAATACAAAAGCTTCGGGATATCGCTTCATGGCATAGGCTATTTCTCGCCAGGCTTCATAAGAGTACTGTTTGTAGAGGTAAAAGAGGGCAGGGAGGAGCTAAATGAGCTATACAGCATGATAAGCTCTGCGCTAAAGCTCAGGAGTATCAGATTCGACAGCACGGAATACACGCCGCATCTCACAATAGCAAGGGTCAAGTATGTAAAGGACAAGCACATGCTTACGGAGTTTGCTGAAAAGTATGCAGCCCATGATTTCGGCAGTTTCAGGCCAGAAGCTGTAAAGTTGAAAAAAAGCGTATTGGGCAGTGGCGGACCTGTATACAGTGATATCTATTCAAAGAGCCTCACGCCTTTGCCGCAGTAGCAGTACCTTGTATCTTTAGCTCGCCGGGCCTGTAAAGCCTGTCCTCTAAGAGAAGGTCATAACTGCTGCCTGTTTTAAGATCTACCACAATATGCCTGTACTCGTCTCCAAATAGGTCAGCCTCTACGACACTGCCTTTTGTGAGCAAGCGCACCTTATCTATTACTTTCACCATATCTGCATTGCCATTAAGCAGGCCTATGGCCCTTATCTCTATTTTAGGCCTTGTGAATTTCTTTATATATTTAATCAATGCTTTCTCCTCGCTCTTCTGAAGCTCCTTTACAGCCCTAAAAGCAATCATCTCCATTGAATTCAGATTGTATATAGACAAAAAGAGGTCACTTTCTATTTCCCTTGCAGCAACATATCTCAGCCCAAGCGGATTGTACTTTTCGAAAGTCATCTCGCCCTTCTCGATGAATTTTGCCTTACTATAGATGCTTGAGAGCGACGAATGGGATCTTACAGTTCCGCCTGTGCCTGCATAAAACCTCTCCTTAGAAAATGATCCTTTGAGTATTGCCTCACTTATTGCCTTCCAGTGGTCCATATTAATATCTATAAACAGGATAAAATAAATCCTTTTCTAAATTTGTGTTGCTGAATCATTAAAGTCATTTATAATTCTAATTATAATGTCAATTTTCAACAGCATGAGGTATCGTAGCATTTTCATAAACTTTTTATTTGTTTTTTTAATAGTATATGTGAGTGCATGATTGGAAATGTAATAGGCAAAGGTGATATCCTAAACTTTCTATCCAACAAGAAAGCACTGTCTGCGAAGCTTTTAAGAAAATATCCATCAAAAGCACAGAGCGCAATGGAATACCTGATGACGTATGGATGGGCCATTCTTATAATTGCAGTTGTGCTTGGAGCACTTTTTCAACTGGGAGTATTCAACCCTATGACATTTGCGCCGAAGGCGCCACCTGGTGCATGCCAAGTCTTTAGACCGAATGGCCCCGGTACAACACAGTTCATAAATCTTGAAGGTGTATGCAGCGGTGAAATGCCACAGTATGTGGCACAGTTTAACGGTGCGAACATATTCCCAATAACTGCAAACATTCTCGGTGAAAGTTATGTGCCTTCAGGCACTAATGCAATAAGTATATTTGCATGGGTAAAGATAAGCCCATCAGATACCAACTGTTGGCAAAGGGTTGTTTCGTTTGGTACAGAATCATGTAATGGGGAAAACGCTGCACTACAAGTAAACGGAGACTGTGTTATTGGATCTGTTACTTATGATTCTGAATGTGGCCCTTCTGCGTGGACTGCAGATTTAAATGTAAATGATGGCAATTGGCACTTTATAGGTTTTACATTACCACAAGGTGCGGGATCTAGTAATGTTATCCTTTATTTTGACGGTCAATCATACCCACATTCTGGAACTAATACTGGTATTGCAGATATAGTGCCACAGTACATAGTTTTAGGTGGTGGCCCAGGAACTTCGGCAGTACTCGGAGATGTAGAGAATGTTCAAATCTACAACACTTCTCTTTCAGCAAATGAAGTTCAAGCACTTTACCTAGAAGGCATAGGCGGTGCACCGATAAGATTGCAGAACCTTGTTGCATGGTACCCTCTTGATGGCGATGCAAATGACTACAGCGGCAATGGCAACAATGGTGTTCCTAATAATGTCATCTTTGTCAGCAATTGGTATAATGGTTACACGCCACCGTGAAAGCATTGATATAATAGTAGCACAGTCCAAAATATAAAATTCAACAATATATAAACGACATGTATAATTGCTGCATTTCCGATGCAAAAAGATGGAATCTGACGCTAACATATATATATCTTCTTAACTCATATTTCTGTGTCAAAATCGCTTTGGGTCAGGCCTGCGGATTTATTCGTTAGGCACACCTTTTTATTCAAAATCTGCTATTTAATAATTGGCTGATAGTATGAAATTAAGCTTTATAGAAGATACACCTTTTGCAATAAAATTCAAGATAGAGGGCATAGACTACAATGTGGCAAATGCTATAAGAAGGGTTGCAATAGACAGCGTCAAGACATTTGCCATAGACAGAGTGACATTTTACGAAAACACAAGCGCAATGTTTGACGAGTACATAGCGCACAGAATAGGGCTTGTTCCTCTGGCAACGCCGCTGAAGGGATATGATGAAAAGGACGAGATACTGTTCAAGCTTGAAGAGGAAGGTCCGAAGACAGTCTACTCAAAGAGCCTTGAAAGCACAGACAAGAGCGTTAAGGTTGCAAATGAAAACATACCCATAATAAAGCTTGGCGAAGGCCAAAGGCTTAGAATCGAGGGCAAGGCAGTTATGGGAGATGCAAGGAAGAGTGCAAAGTTCCAGCCTGGGCTTGTAACATACAAGCCAGTAGAGGGCGGTTTTGAGTTTTACATAGAGACATTCGGTCAGATGACTGCCAAGGATATATTAGACAAAGCTCTACAATTGATGGATGATGAACTTAAGGAGATAGCAAAAAGTGTTAAGAAATGAATGCGGGGGTGGCAGAGCTTGGCCAAATGCGCAGGACTGAGGGGGCAATGCTTCAGAACTCCTGTAGCTTTAGAGCTTGCGAGAGTTCAAATCTCTCCCCCCGCATAGATTTTTATAGTGATGTGAACAAAAATAGCAAATAACGGTGTTGACGTGGAAAGCTCAGTTGAAAACAGCAACATAAATGAATGGCTATATGCTATATCAAACAGCGAGGCTAGAAGCTCAGGGCTATTCAAGCGCATTTCTGAGCTGGTATCTTTGCCAAAGAGGAAGCGCATAGCAGTTAACGTGGACAAGCTTGACAAGCTTACAAAGGAAGGTGAATTTGTCATAATACCAGGAAAAGTGCTTGCTTCAGGAAGGATAAGCCACAGCTTGAGCATATGTGCGGTAGACTATTCAAAGGGTGCATTGCAAAAGCTCAAGGCTGCTAACTGCAAGATCATTAGCATAGAAGAGATGCTCAAGAACAAGCCGAGGATAATTATATAAATCAAAAGAAAGAAATGCTAATTGCAGCATGAAAACTACAAAGATGATTTGATGGATGAAGTAGTAATAGATGGCAGTGGCGATATACTTGGCCGCACTGCAAGTGCTGTGGCTAAGATGCTGCTTAAAGGCAGCAAGGTCAGTATTGTAAATGCAGAAAAGATGCTTATAAGCGGACATTTTGACAGCATTGTCTCAAAGTATAAAAGGAGGGTAAACCTGAAGGACAAGGCAAATCCAGAGCATTCGCCTTTCTGGTCAAGGAGGCCTGACCTTTTTGTCAAGCGCGTTGTGCGCGGGATGCTGCCATACAAGCAGGCAAAGGGCAAGAGTGCTTATAAGAACCTGCGTGTCTACATCGGTTTGCCTAAGGAATTAGAGGGCTTGAAGCCTGTGAAAATAGCAGGCAAGCCTGCAGAGAAGATATACGAAAGGACCTATACTGTAGAAGAAATAGCAAAGGCCCTTGGCTACAATAAGTGATGCTATGGAAAGCCCAAAAGGACTGGAAAACCTCAATAAGGAACTCAGTGCTATAACTAGTACACCTGCTACGGAGGAGCCAAAGACTAAGAAAAAGAAGACAAGCAGGGTGAAGCTGAAGGTAATACTAACAAAAGGAAAGAGGAAGGTTGCTGTAGCAAGGGTAAGGATAGTCAAAGGCGAGAGCAGTATAACAATCAACGGCAAGGACATAAATCTTCTAAAGCCAAGAGAGATAAGGGAACTTATATTAGAGCCTGTCAATTTTTCAAACCTCACTAGGGAAATAGCAGACAGCCACAACATCAAGATAAATGTGCATGGGGGTGGCTTCAGCGGCCAAGCCCAGGCGGCAAGGACTGCACTTGCAAAGGCAATAGCCTCTGCTGCAAGTTCAGACGTTGTTGCAAAGGCATATATGAAGTACGACAGGCACATGCTAGTAGATGATGTAAGGCAGGTGGAGCCAAAGAAGTTCAAAGGCCCTAAGGCAAGGGCGAGGTTCCAGACATCTTACAGGTAATCTGCTTATAGGCATGGCACCAATATAATAAAAAATGTTTGAAAGTGATACTATGATGATACCTGTGCGATGTTTTTCATGCGGTCAAGTGATCGCTGACAAGTGGGAGGAGTTTGACAGGCGTGTGCACAAGGATCACGAGGACGCTGAAAAGGTTCTTGATGACCTGAAGGTGAAAAGGTATTGCTGCAGGCGCATGCTCATAAGCAATGTCGACTTAATAGACGACGTGATGAACTTTGGCAGGAAATAATTTTTTCAAGGAAGTAATAAAAATGTTAATGGGTAATATTTTAGCACGGGGTCGTCTGCTAGCCTGGTTAGGCTCTGTGCTTAGGGGGCACATGACCCGAGTTCAAAAACATATGAAAATCTCGGCGGCCCCGTTTGTGTGATTATATGAGTAATGAACTGCAAAAAGAGAAGAAACTGAAGCAATTGGATGCATTTATTTCTCTCTACAAAAGCACTGGCGGTGATCCGAAGCTTGCAGCTGAATCTCTATTTAGCCTGCTGAGTCAAAGTGATTTGAAAGATTTCTACGATTCTATAGAAAAATTTACCAGGGATCTTGATGATCTTAACAATTTTGCTAAAGAGCTGCAGAAAAATCTCAACAGTTTGAAAGATTCTATGAGGCAACAGTGATAAAATGGAAGAGGAATTCTTGATAGATCAGACAGAATACCTAGAAGCAGGCATTCATATAGGCACCAAGGTAAAGACTCCAGGCATGAAAAAATTCATATATAAAGTTAGGGAAGATGGGCTTTATCTGCTTAATCTTAAGACAACCGACGACCGCATAAGGCTTGCGGCAAAGATGCTTGCTGCATATGATCCAAAGGAAATAGTTGTAACAGCATCGAGGCTGTATGCAATAGCTGCAGCCTCAAAGTTTGCAGAAATAATAAAAGCAAAGTTCATTGAGGGAAGGGTGATGCCAGGCATTTTCACAAACCCATACAGGGAGGACTTCATGGAGCCTAGCATAATATTCATAAATGATACAAGGAACGAGCGCCAGGCAATAAGGGAGGCAAAGAAGACAAACATACCTGTCGTTGCATTATGTGACACTGATAACTGGGTTAAATTTGTAGACCTCATAGTTCCATGCAACAACAAAGGCAGGCGCTCACTTGCACTTATTTATTACCTGATAGCCAGGGAATTCCTGAAAGCGAAAGGTATTATAAAGTCTAATGAGGAATTCAACTATAAGATTTCTGACTTTGAGGCAAAAGTCGAGATGAAGGCGAAGTAGTTGAAGAGGACGCTGCGATTGCAGGCTGCTGTAGACTTCATGATGAGCTATGGTGTAGCTCTCCTTATCATAATAATCGCAGCCGGGATAATATACAAAGTAGGAGTGCTCAACCCTAATATAACTCCTGTTTACTGCCAGCCATCACCTGGCTTCTCATGTGGCCAGTTTGCAATGAATACTAGCGGTGTTTTGACCTTAAGTCTTGCCCAGGCCACAGGAGGCCCAATAATAATAAACGGCATTGCCTGCTCAAGTAGAGCAAACCAGACTATAGTAGGACCCATGTACGGCAACATCCACGTAACTTCAAACAGTGCATATTATCCTTCAGGTGTATATGCAAGCACGCCTTTGGGTAGCCTGACAATGTACAGCGGCAGCAGTTACATACTATATGCAAACTGCTACAGCAGCGGCGGAATTGCAGCAAGCAACCTGGGAAATGCATTCTTTGGGTATGTATGGCTCAACTACACAATACCTGGCTATGGCTCTACGAGACAGCAGGTCGCCACATTTGTTGCCAAGTACACATGAGAAATTTCAGACAAGTTAAGATTTCCCGAGATGCAAGGCAATGCTAGTACCATCCTCTTGCTTTCATTGCTCTGGCTACCCTGTCAACTGCAATGATGTATGCAGCAGTCCTTGGCGATATCTTTGTGCCCTTCTGCTCGTACTGCTTCTTCACAGCCATTGTGTCGTAGAAAGACTTGGTTATGATCTTGTCAAGTTTTGAGTAAACCTCCTCAGCAGTCCAGTAGTAGCCTCCTATGTTTTGGACCCACTCGAAATAAGATCCTATGACTCCTCCGCTGTTCACAAGGAAGTCAGGAAGATCCAGTACGCCGCGCTCGTAAAGTATCTCATCTGCATCAGGAGTTACAGGTCCGTTGGCGAGCTCAAGCACCATTTTTGCCTTTATCTTGTCAGCGTTGTCAGACCTTATCTGGTTTTCTATTGCTGCTGGTATAAGTATATCGACATCGCTCTCAAGCAGCTGCTCGTTAGTGATCTTTGTCCCGCCTTCATATCCTTGTACAGTACCAGTGCTCTGCTTTGCAGCATTGAGCTTGCCTAGGTCAAGCCCGTTCTCATCATAGACGCCGCCCTTGGAATCACTTATAGCAACAACCTTGGATCCAAAAAGCTTTGTTGCAAGAGTGTATGCGAACATACCTGCATTGCCAAAGCCCTGCACAGCAATCCTGGCCTTTTTAAGATCTATGCCAAGCATCTTTGCTGCCTCTCTCATGACATACATGCCTCCCATGGCTGTGGAATCTCCTCTTCCCTCGCTTCCCCATACCTCTAACGGCTTCCCGGTTATGGTTCCAAAAGCATTGTATCTTACGATATTTGCATATTCATCCATCATCCATGCCATTATCTGCGGCGTTGTATATACATCAGGTGCGGGTATATCGACATCTGGCCCTATGAACTTCCCGAGCGCCCTTATGTAACCTCTTGAAAGTGCTTCAAGCTCTGTGTCATTCATTTGCTTTGGATCGCATATTATGCCCCCCTTTGCCCCGCCAAAAGGTATATTTGCAAGGGAAACCTTCCATGTCATCCATGCAGCAAGTGCCTTCACGGTGTCAATGCTCTCTTGTGGATGGAACCTTATACCACCCTTAACAGGGCCCCTTGCATCATTGTACTGCACCCTGAAGCCAGTAAACACCTGCGTCTCCCCGTTGCGCATTTTTACTGGTATGCTTACAGTAAGAGTCCTCATCGGTTCTCTTAGTATCTGGTGTGCCTGCTTGTCGAGGTTCATTACCTCTGCCGCCTTGTCCAGCTGTTCCTGGGCTATCTTAAAAGGATTCAATTCTTCTGCCATAAAAACACCTTTAAAAAATGACTGTAGTATATAGCACCACAGCTCGTTCAGTATTCTCTCCATAATATAAAAATAAAAATATTTGTAAATATCTTATTGCAGCATCTACAACATTTTCCTGTTATTGCTTTGAGGCGCCTTTTTCTCCTCCTATCCTCTCCATTTTTTCTGCATCTTCATCTGTAAACTTCCTGAAGAGTGGTTTAGGTGTTCCTATATTCAGTTTAGACCCTGCCTTGAGCTCCAATCCACTAAGGCTTGGCTCATCTACTCCAAAAATGCTGAGTATGCTTTTGCTGGTGTAGGGCATAAACGGATATATTAAAATTCCTATCTTCTTGACAATGCTGAGTGCAACATACATTATCTCGTCAAGCTCCTTGCCCTTTGCATGCCACGGCTCAGATGCGCTAACATATGCATTGCCCTTTGCAGCAATGCCTACAACGTTCCTGAGAGCCTCCCTGAGCCTTATGTTGCTGAAGTTGTCTATGTATTCTTTTTCTTCATTCTCAACTCCATTAATTGCCTGCCTTGCTGCCTCGCCAAGTTCTACAGATGGCACTTCAGTAATCCCCTTAGACAGGGAGAGTGTTCTGTGTATGAAGTTGCCTATAATATTGTTAAGCTCGCCGTTTATTATGCTCTTTGTTAGCTCTACAGAGAATTCAGAGTCTGAAGTCTCAGGCAAAAGGTACATCAAAACAAATCTCCAGTAGTCAGGGCCGAATATTTCAAGCGCATTGCTTATATTTAGCCCTACTCCCCTGCTCTTCGAGAATTTCATGCCCTTTGCAAGTAAATACTCATAAGCGTATATGGTGCTTGGAAGAACATATCCTACATCGCTTCCTATTAGCATGCCAGGCCAGAAGAGTGCATGGAATTCTATGTTGTCCTTGCCCATGAACTGGATAAGCTTAGAGCTACTCTCTTTCCAGTAATCAAGCCATTTCTCCTCGCTCCATTCCCTAGTTATGCCTATATAGCCTATCGGCGCATCGAACCATACATAGAACACCTTGTCTTCAAATCCCTTGAGGGGCACAGGGAAGCCCCATTTGAGGTCCCTTGTTATCTCCCTTGCACTAAGCCCTCTTTTAATATAATTCAGGCTGTGATTTACTGCGTTCTTGCTCCACCCATTTTTAGAGTTCCTCTCTATGAATTCCTTTATCTTGCCCTGAAGCTTCGGCAGATCGATAGCAAGGTTTGTTGTTTTGTTGAAAGAGATGTCACTGCTGCCGCATATCCTGCAGTGCGGGTTTACAAGCTCCCTAGGCGTTAGGAGTGCACCGCAGTTTTCACACTGGTCACCACGCGCATGCTCATAACCGCAGTGAGGACACGTGCCTTCTATGAAAGTGTCGCTCAGGAACCTTTTTTCATTATTGCAGTATGCCTGCTCGGACTCTACCTTTATTATATAGCCGTTCTTGTTCAGCGCATTAAATATCTCATAAACAACCTTCTTGTTCTGCTCTGTATGGGTCTTTCCATAATATGTGAACGTACAGCCAAAATCCTCCAGCGCCTTCTTAATCTGCCTGTGCATTGCCTCAGCGAACTCCTCTGGCTGCACTTTCTGCTTTATTGCCTGAAGCTCTATTGGCGTACCATGCTCGTCTGAGCCGCATATGAAGATTGCATCCTCACCTTTCATTCTTAAGAATTTATAGAATACATCGGCTGGCAGTATCGAGCCGACAAGGTTTCCAAGGTGAGGCATACCTTCAGCATAGGGCAGCGCCGAAGTTATTATATACTTCATGTAATCGTTCGTTATGAATTTCCTATCAATCCTTTTATTATTTTTGTATAAGCTGCACGATATCTGGCATATCTTACCTGGGCAATAACTCCATAAGCAGTTCTTTGTTATCATCTTTTGCTGCTTTCACTCTTTTCTCAGCACCGCACTTAGTGCACCTGTAATATATAAAAAATTCATGTTTTGCATATTCAGTCCTTACCGGCACCATAATGCCACCGCAATCTGATTTCCTGTCTCCTGGATTTATATCTACATGCTTGCTACTGAGGCAGTTTGGACAGTGGTCCGTATAGCCATTGCCTTTAACATGCGTTCCGCATACCTCGCACACAAAGTCTTCTATGCGCCTGCTGAACCTTTTGCTTGGCAGTTCATTGTTGCCTTTATCCTTCAATGCTTCCAATTTTACACCTTGCCCTAAACCATCAAATATTTAGTCAAATACTGCTAAAAATAAGTGATGGCAAATAATATAATAATTAACCATGTTAGCAAGAGTTTTGAAGATGTCAGGGCGCTGAATGACATAAGCTTCCGCTCTTCACCTGGAGTCAACATAATACTGGGCCCTAACGGTGCAGGCAAAAGTACGCTTTTGAGATGCATTGCAGGGCTTTACAAGCCAGATTCAGGCAGCATAAGGGTGCTTGGCAAGGAGCCGTACTATGATAACACACTGAAGCAGCGGATGTCATTCCTTTCGGAGAACTATGCACTTTATGACTATCTGAGCGTAAAGGACAACCTTATTTTCTTTGGCAAGCTATATGGCATGAGTGAAGGAGAAATAATTGAGAAAGCCACTGAAACATTGAAAAGGCTAGATGCATACGAGTTCATAGAAAGAAAGGTCTACACTCTCAGCAGGGGAACAAAGCAGAAAATAGCATTCTGTAGAGCAACGCTAAATGATCCAGAAATACTGCTGCTTGATGAACCAACGGCTTTTCTTGACCAGCAGTCTTCTGAAGAGATAAGGAAGTCAGTGCAAGAGTATGAAAGGATGCACAGGACTGTTCTACTTGTGACACAGCGTATAAATGAGGTTGCACGTTATAATGCAAGGCTCTTGATACTCAACAAAGGCAGGATAGTAAATGATTCAAAAACGACAGACATATACAAATCAATGCTCTCAGGATCTTCGATAAGCATAAGGCTGGCAAAGCCTCTGAAAAACTCAGTAGCAGCATCAATAAGCGGCTTTATTTCTTCTAACGGAGTTTCGTATGGCAACATGCTGCGGTTCAAGATACGCAACTACAAGGAGGTAAACAAAATAATTGCTTCCCTTATAGAGAACGGAGCATATATTGTCAGCATTGATTATGCAGAACCTCTAGTTGAAAATATTTTTGGAAAAGGCGCACGAGATGAATTTTGAAAAGTCATATATTATAGCAATAAAGGACATGAAGGAGGTATTCAGCAGCACTGCAATCTACGGGCCTATGATAGGCATACCTATATTTTTTGCAATAGTCCTTCCATTAATGACAGTTTATGTTGCGCTACATGCCGCACCTTCGATAGCAGCAAGGATAGTCTCTATGCCTGTACTGCCGGGGAGCAGCATAAGCAGCGTAAAGTTTATGGTATTCTTCTCAGTCAACATACTTGGCACAATATTCCTAACAATACCTATAATAACTGCATCTGTTATTGCAGCAGATAGCTTCGCAGGTGAGAAGGAGAGAAAGACAGCAGAAGCCCTGCTTTCTTCACCTGCAAGTAATTCTGAGTTGCTACTTGGTAAAATACTGGCATCACTTATACCAACAATAGTGCTTACAGTGCTGGTCTTTGCAATATATGGAATAGTTACAAACATACTTTCATCAAATGCTTTTGGCGTAGATGTGCTGCCAACGCCATCCTGGCTGATGATGCTGCTTCTTTCGCCATTTTTGGCAGTTGCAGCAATAAGCGTAGTAGTGCTGATATCATCGCACGTGCGTGGCATAAAGGAGGCGCAGCAGCTCTCTTCCCTCCTTGTCTTGCCAATAATAATACTGCCTTTTGCATCAATAGCAGGATTTGCAAACCTTAGCGTAAGGTTTTTTGCATATTCAATAATTGCCCTTGCCATTGTGGACGCAATAATATTATGGGTAAGCATCAAAGGCTTCAAAAGGGAGGCACTGCTGTAGCTCAGCAAACAAGTTAAATATTTTTGTACTAATACTATTAGTTGCGGGTCCGTAACTCAGTTTGGCCAGAGTGGGAGGCTTTTAACCTCTAAGTCGTGGGTTCAAATCCCACCGGGCCCGCCATTGCTTCATCTAATTTTGATTTTGAAATCAAACAAATAACTGAAAAAGCATTATACATGTGTTCAAAACTACAAAACATCTGCGCTTAGTATTTTATAGGTTGCCTGTTTTTATGTAATGTTCATAGGTGGTGCTGCGCAAGAGGACAGCAAAGATATATGTATTATATGTGGATCGCGCATGGAGCATGTGCAAGCATGCCATCTTAAGTGCCCCAATTGTGGCAGCGAAATGGACTGCAGCGACAAAGGCTTCATCTGGTAGCATCACGCAGCTATGCATAGACTGCAAGAGCGGCATTATCTAGCAAAAGATAAAAACATGCACTGGATAATATCATCGGTGTTATAGATGGTTGATCAGTTCAGGCTTAAAAAACTAGAAGCCCTCAAGACTCTTGGCATAAATCCATACCCATACACATATAGGCAAAGCGCCCATTCCTCAGAAATAAAGGAAAAATTTGCAGAATATGAGGGCAAAGAGGCAAGTGTAGCTGGCAGGATAGTCAGCATTCGCAGCATAGGGGGAGTAAGCTTCCTTGACCTAGTAGACGGCGCAGGAAAAATACAGATCCTAGCACGCCAGGATTTCATGGAGGAGAAATCTAAGAAGATAATGGAACTTATAGACAGTGGTGACATACTTGGCGTTACAGGGACAGTGGCAAAGACAAAGCGCGGTGAGGTAAGCATAGATGCAAAGCACATAGAAGTGCTTGCAAAATCGCTCTCAACGCTTCCTGAAAAGTTCCACGGGCTTACAGATACAGAGCTGCGTTACAGGAAAAGATATCTAGATCTTATTGCAAATACCTCAGTCAGGGATTTCTTCAGAGTAAGGGCAAAAGTCCTTAAGTATGTAAGGGACTTCCTTGATGCAAGGGGATATACTGAGTTTGAAACGCCAGTGCTACAGCCTACATATGGTGGTGCAAACGCACAGCCCTTTGTGACGCACTACAATGCTATAGATTCTGATATGTACCTAAGGATAGCTGATGAGCTTTACCTAAAAAGGCTGATCATCGGAGGCTTTGAAAAGGTGTATGAAGTCTCAAAGGACTTTAGGAATGAGGACATAGATTCTACCCATAACCCAGAATTTACACAAGTCGAGTTCTACGAGGCTTACAAGGACTACAATGACTTTATGAAGCTGATGGAGGAAATGCTTAGCGGCATGGTGAAAAGCATATTCGGCTCATATAAATTTGAATACAAAGGCAGGGAACTTGACTTTACTCCTCCATTCAAGAAAGTATATTGGGTAGAAGAGATAAGGAAAAAGACGGGCATAAGCGTGGAAGAGCTCACTGACAGCGATGCAGCAGAAATTGCAGAGAAGGAAGATCTGCAGATAAGCATCAAAAACAGCTACCATGTTGCAGATGCCCTTTTCGACAAGTATATAAAGCCTGAGCTGTTTGCGCCATCTTTTGCTGTTGATTATCCTGCCTATATGTGCCCGTTGACAAAGGACAAGCGTGGCAACCCTAAGCTGAGCGAGAGGTTTGAGATGTTCATAGCTGGTTATGAGGTAGCAAACTGCTACTCTGAATTAACAGATCCTGTTGAGCAGAGGAAGAAGTTTGAGGAGCAGGAAGAAGAGAGGAGGAAAGGTGATGAGGAAGCTCCGCCGTCAGACGCAGACTTCATAGAAGCAATAGAGTATGGCATGCCTCCTACTGCAGGGATTGGTGTAAGCATTGACAGGCTATCTATGCTGTTCACAGGCAATGAGTCTATAAAAGAAGTCATAGCATTCCCTACTGTCAGGCCAGTCAAAAAGAAGCATGAAACTTCAAGAAAGGCTTAAATAGGTGTTGTATAGATATAAATATCTCAACATGCAGGTTCTCCATAATGCTTAAATACCTTATAATGCAAGATATCTTAGTATTGCAGGAAACAGGCATTTCGCCTGAAGCTTGCGTGGTTTAAGAGTTTAAAACAATTGATTCAGAGCATGCTGTAGAGCATTGCCAGGGTGGCGGAATCTGGTAACGCGTACGCCTGGAGAAAATCCAGCTAGCGTATGGCTCTTACGAGCCTCCTGGGTTCAAAAGCTAAGCTGAATATCCCAGCCCTGGCGTGGTGTTTACATGGCAGATGAACATAAATCAAAGGAGCAGAATGCAAATAGGGAAGCTACTAGCATAGTCAGAATTGCTGGCAGGGACATAAACGGCAATTACAGGATTGAGAAGGCACTCGACCAAGTCAAGGGCATAGGGCATAACCTTGCGCATGCCATAGCCGTGGCAGCGCAGTCAAAGTTCGGCATAGATCCTGATTCTAGGATAGGTGCAATAAGTGAGGAAGCCATAGCAAACCTTGAAAAAGTGATTTCTAATCCTTCTAATTTTGGAGTTCCAAAGTTTATGCTAAACAGGCGCAAGGATGCAGAAACTGGCCAGGACATACATCTTGTAGGAAGCGACCTCACTATTGCAGTGAGGCGCGATATTGATAATGACATAAAGCTGCAGACATGGCGCGGCTTTAGGCACCAATTCGGCCAGAAAGTGCGCGGCCAGCGCACAAGGTCTACCGGAAGGACTGGTGCTACTGTAGGAGTTACAAAGAAGGCGGCTGAGGCAGCAATGGCAGCACAAAAAGTTGCTGCATCTCCTGAGCAGAAAAAAGAGGCTAAAGAAAAGAAGTGATTGAGTGGGCGCACCTAAGAGACTGAGGAAAAAGTACGAGAAGCCTGCAACAATGTGGGACATGCACCGTATTGAGGAAGAGCATTCACTTAGAGAGAAATACGGTTTGAAGAACATGAGAGAAGTATGGCTTGCAGAGAGCGAGCTCAGGCGCATAAGGAGAAAGGCGAGGGAGGTGCTTTCAGGCAAGGAGAGCGAGGGCACAGGCAAGGCGATGATTGCAAGGCTCGCCAAGCTAAATATAATAAAGAGCGATGCTGCTGTTGATGATCTTCTTGTCATAGGCATAGAGTCGCTTCTTGAGAGAAGGCTTCAGTCGATAGTGCTCAGAAAGGGTATGGCAAAGAGCATGAAGCAGGCGAGGCAACTTGTAACTCATGGCTTCATAGCAGTTAATGGCCAGAGAGTTACTTCTCCAAGCTATCTAGTCAGTGCAGATGAAGAAAGCAAGATAACTTATTACAAACCTATAAAGATAGATTTTGGCGAGGCAGGTGCAGGGGCAAACAAGGGTGTTTGATTGGCTGAAAAAGCAGAAAAGGCAAAAGAAACTAAGAAAGAGAAAAATGCAGCAGTGAAGAAGAAGGAAGCATCATTCGAGACTGCAGTAGTAGAGGCAGCACAGAAGTTTAAGCCAAAGGGAATTAGGTGGGGAGTAGCCCACATATACTCTTCAAAGAATGATACCATAATAACGCTTACTGATCTTTCAGGTGCCGAGACAATAGCCACTGGGAGCGGGGGCATGGTAGTCGACGCAGACCATGAGGAGGGAACGCCTTATGCAGCAACCCAGGCAACATACAAAGTGGCGGCAACAGCAATAGAAAAAGGCATAACTCATATAAACATAAAAATAAGGGCTCCAGGAGGACATGGTGCCAAGACGCCAGGTCACGGCGCGCAGGCTGTAGTGAGGGCTCTTGCAAGGAGCGGGCTCAAAATAGGGAGCATAGAAGACGTTACTCCAATTCCTACTGACACTACAAAGAGGCCAGGAGGAAGGAGAGGAAGAAGGGTATAATTCCTCTATGCAATCTTTATCAGGAGCAGCGCTATAAGCAACACAATCGGCACATCAAAGTTGTCATCTATATGTAATGGCGCGCTTTCTACAAATGCTGCTATTATTGCGAGCAGCAGAGCAATTGCTCCTAATAAAGCATACGATGCCAACGCCATTATGATAAAATAGGCTAGGAAGCCTTCAACGCTTTTCTTTTTGTTGTACGGTAGCTTGTGCCTGCCAAAGTTTATGCCAACAATAGTTGCTGTAGAGTCGCAGAAGAATATAGCTATCAGTATCGGAACTATATACCTTATGTTGCTTGTGAAAGATATTGCAACCAGCGTGCCCAAAGCAAGCCACATTGCCCCGCTTCCAAAATGCGCACCGCTCCTCTCCAAGCTTCTCAGTGCAACTGCTATCCGCGACCTGCTTCCTCTTGCCGCAAAGTTACTGAACACTATGCCTATAAGCACAAGTGCAGCTGTGATTACCTGCGCCGCAAAAATACTGAACACAAAAAAGCACGCAATGATAAGCACGCCAGCCGCTATTTGGAATATATCCCTTCTGATCTCCATTTTTTTATTTTGTATAAAAGGTTTGTATTGCAGGCCAGTTCCAGCTAGAAGCCCTACAAGCACAGCCTGTATTGCAAAAGCAACAGTAGATAGTTGCACTGCAGCAAAGAGGTAAATCATGCCGGCAGCAACAAATAGACTGCTCTTCCTGCTTCCATGATAGAATGCCGCGCTTTCGAATATTATCACTCCGGAAAGAAGGAACATACTCGCATGCTCAAAATAAAACAGTATTGCAGCAGCAACGAAAAAGAGGAATAGCTTTGCCATCCTTTTTGAGCTTGCAAGGTAAATAGCGTAGCCTACTGAGAATATTGCAATTGCATATACCAAAATATCTAAGTACAAATTGACCATGAGCATTGCCACACGACATCATACCAAATATATAAGCCAAGCTGCAGCTATAAAGCCTGCAGTTATCACAATAGGGACTATGTGTTTTAGCTTCCTAATTATCTCTGTACTTGCTTTCTTGATCTGCTCTTCTACACCATCTCCCCATACCATGAAGTTATCAATAGTGAACCTTAGATGTGCCGCCTTTGTCTTTGTTGCGCTCTTAGATGCAACTTCAACAAGCGAATCCACAATGCTTTCCATTGCCTTGGCGCTTGTATATCTCCCTAGCACATTGCTTGCAGTAAACGCAAGTGAATTCACACTGTGGGTGTCTGAAGTATACACCTCGCAGTCCATGTGGAACTTTGACTTAACATGCTCTATCATATCACGCCTGAAGCTCGGAAGCATGTTGTTTGCATCGAAATATATCATGCAGAATTTCCTTCTTCCAATGCCAAAAACACATGCACTTGTAAAGCCATCGCCTAGGTCTTTCGGTTTGTTTAGAAGCTCTGCAGCCTTTATTGAGGCAGCACCAAAGGTAAGGTTTGAACGAGCATCAATCTTTAGCGACTCTTCTATCGCCTTCTTGTAGTCTTCAACATAAGGGCTTCCTTCATGCACGCCGCGTAGTTCTTCTTTCGGTGCGCTTTCTATCCTTGAGTTGTGTGCATCAATTATAATCGGATGCAGCTTATATTTCCTTGCAATGCTTTCAAATTCCAGCCCAACGATGTGTTCTATATCTTCAGTAACCATAGGTGCCCTTGTGAGGGTTATAATACTGCAATCATTTACTGTGATGCTTGTTGCCTTGCATGTTCCTTTGGCGCCGAAACCTATGCCTCCAACTGCATCCTTGAATGCCGATTCGGGAAGCAAATTTATGTGCTTTACTATTTCATTGGTTATATTGTATACCTGCGCAGCGCTTATAGGATTATCCTCAATGTTCACTGCGCCATGTAGCACAAACGGTGCAGCGCCATACCTCTTTTTCAGTGCATTGCCTATATATGCAGTTGCTATAGCACCTCCGGTGCCTGCAAAAGGCCCGTAATGTATATCGGGCTTGGCGAAGATTGCACTATACTGATTGCCCTTGCGATCTTTGCTGAATATGAGCAGATCAACGTTCAATTTTGTCTTGATTCCAAAATTAGGTGCTGCCAGATCTATTGTACCTGTGTTGTAAAGCCATTGGTTGACCATTATACTAAAGATTTCAACGCTACTTACATTGAGCTTCCTTTTCATTGGAGTATCCACAACATAAAGGAATATATATCCTACAATTAGGAATACAAGCATGCCTGCAAGCATCTTTAGCATAGCTATGCCAAGTGGCAGCCCAATCGCAATTATATACTTGCCAAATGGCACATACATAAAGATGTTGAATACAGGCTGCACCACTGCGCTTAGGCTCACACTCCTCTTCTTTGATATTATGAATCTGCCAACTATTAGCCAGTATCCATAGATGCCAGCGTTGGCGAGTATGACAATGATGTATGTAATGACATAACTCTTAAGGAAAAGATATATTGCACTGGCAATGATTATGAACACAGCATAGCTTGCCGAGCTCACCATAACAGCGAACATCGCATGCTTAAGGAGCATGCTTCTCTTTATCACCTTTATTATTGCTGTGGTGAGAATTGCAGGTATGCTTACTATAAATATACCTGCACTTGCGCCGTATATAATCAGAAAGCCATAATTCAGCGAAGATCCGAAGTGGATTATGCCTATTGCAAGTATGCCCGTAATCATGCCTATAGCTACAATGGCTAAAAGCAACACGAAAGGATTTGGGAGTATTTTGGTGAAATACCTAGAATACTTGAATAGCTCCTTGTGTGAATCAGGCATGGAACAGCCTATTTGCCGAACCTGCGCTGCCTCCTGCTATACTCAAGAAGCGCCATATTAAGGTCCGCTTTTGTAAAATCAGGCCAAAGCTTTCTTGAAAAATAAAGTTCTGCATAACCTGCCTGCCAGGGCATGAAGCCTGAAAGTCTCTCCTCTCCAGATGTTCTTATTATATAATCAATATCTGGCACATTGTGCGATATAAGGTTCTCTCTTATTATTTGCTCGTTTATGCTGCTAATCCTGCCTGTGGCAACGCCATGCGCTATCTTCTTTACTGCATAAGCTATATCGTCCCTGCCTCCATAACCTATTAGCATGTTTATTACCCTGTCTGTGTAGTGCATTGTGTCTACCTCAATCTTGTGCAGCATTGCCATAAGGTCCTTAGGGAGTATACGCCTGTTGCCTATTATATTGAAGCGCGTTTTGTTCTCATGAAGTCTTTCTATCAATTTCTTGTCTTTTGCAGTCTTTCTGTAAATGTCAAAGAGCACATTCACTTCATTCTTAGGTCTGTTGAAGTTTTCTGTAGAGAATGCCCATACTGTTATATTCCTTATACCGTAGTCCTTGCACCACTCGCTGAAGTCTATAAACTTCCTCACGCCCAGCCTGTAGCCATTGAAAAAGGAAAGCCTGTGCATCTTAGCCCAACGCCTGTTGCCGTCTGGTATTAAAGCAATGGTATTTGGTATGCTAACAATGGGCATGCAATCATTTTTCAGTATAAAGATATAATCCTCTATATATTAAAATTTTACTTATATCTGTGGTTTTGCCAAAAAGCCCTGAAAGAACGATTTCAAATCTAATCGGCAGCTTCTATTGCTTCTATCCTGAGAAGTTCATTGATCTTTGAAACCCTCTCCCCTCCAGATATGCCGCTTTTGATGAAAGGAGCCCCGAAAGCAACTGCAAGGTGCGCTATGAACGCATCATTGGTTTCACCGCTTCTATGTGAAATAATGCTCTTAACGCCTTTTTTAGTAGCAATTTCAACCACCTTTATTGTATCACTCAGCGTGCCTATCTGGTTGACTTTTATTAGTATGGCGTTGGTGGCTCTCTCTTCTATGCCTTTTTCAAGCCTTTTCGGGTTGGTTGCATAAAGGTCATCACCCACAACAAGTGCCGACCCCTTCAGTGCAGCAGTAAGCCTTGCAAAGCTCTTAAAGTCATTCTCATCAAAAGGATCTTCAATGTAGTAGATGCCATACCTATTTTTTAGCTTAGCCACCAGCTCAAGCTGACCATCTGTATCAAGCACACCCCACTTATACTTGTATTTTCCATTAGTATAGAACTCGCTTGCAGCAATGTCTATACCCACATCTACCTTCACATTATACTTCTTATTTATGTAGCCTATGGCACGCTTGACCATGCCAAGGTTTTCTGCCTCTGCGAAGGGGCTGTTCCATGCTCCCTCTATGTTCCTACCTATGCCTGCCTTTGATTTCTTTGCTATCATATCTCCTACTATCTTATGGAGCTCTTCACTCAGTACTGCATTTTGGAATAAAGAACCAGAATCTGGAGAAACTAATATCTCTTGTATATTCATTCCGTTTTTGGAATGCACCCCTCCGCCTATAACATTGCCCAGCAGCCTTGGAATTCTTTTTTTTGCAACAAAGCGCCTTGTAAACCTGCTATAAACATAGTCATAGAGCTCCATTCCCTCTACAGCAGCAGCAAGTCTCGCATTCGCAATTGAAACAGCAGTGGATATGCTCCCCCCGATAGCTTTCAAGCCCTCTCCGCCTATTTCATGCAGTTTCTCATCTAACGCCTGCTGGTCTGCAGCATCAATGCCTATAATTTCCTTCTTAGATTTGAGGAAATTTCTTATGCATGCATCTATGCTTATTGGAAACGCTGCTACCTCGTATTCGCTTTTGCTTGTGCCGCTCGGTGCAGAGGCGTTTGCTACAAGTCCGGAATTACTAGAAATTGTAGCCTCTACTGTCAATTGCCCTCTGGAATCAAAGATCTTCCTGAGCATTATGTCTCTTATTTCGCTGTTCACAAGGTAAACTTGGCATAGAAAATATTAAATCCTTTCAAATTTGCTTGCAGAATAAAAAGAAAGAGAAAGTGGGTTATGAGGGTGGGGCTCTCATAAGCACCATATATAATATGCAGTATTAATTTAAATACCCTGATTTTTGCAAAAAAACATCAGACAATTTTTCGGATTATGACTACCTTGTATTTTTGCTTCCGTCGTCAAAATTGACATTGCCTCTAATCCTCATATCTATCTCTTTCATTGCCTCCTCTACCTTTGAGGGCTCCCCTATACCTACAAGCAGCGTTTCGCCATCCCCGAGCCCTAGGATGTCGCTCATGAACTTGATCTCCTCAGCAGCAACGCTGCTATGTGGATTCTTATTTGTAAAGATTATGCAGCCATACTTCCTTGCAACCTCTTTCTTCTCTTCTTCGCCAAGCCCTTCATATGCTTCAGCAGTGCCCCCTTTTACAGCAAGCGCCCTCCCTGAGCCTGTTATATACTCATATATCTCAGGGCTCCTGTTGTCTGCAAAAGCGCTTGTAAGATCAAATATTGTACTAGTGAGCCCATTAATTTTTGGTACTCTTTCAGGCGCTTTTGATGGTGCCATCCTCTGTATAACAATGCCGCTAACTACAACTAAGCCTAGCAGTATATAATAAAGGTAGATCTGCTCACCAAGGAATACTGCAGAAAATACAAATGTGAGGAAAGGTACCAAAAGCATGGCATTACCTACTATTGTAGGCTCAAGAGTCTTCAGAGAGTAGTAAAAGAATACAGAACCTATCGAATAGGCAATACCTCCTGTGAAGAGCACTGCTATCAAAGCGTTGAAAGTGAGTCCGGTAAAGTGCGCACCTGTGGCAATTACAAGGGCAAAGAATGATACTGCAGCAACACTGTCGAATATGAGGTTCTGCGCATATACATCAGCATTCTGGCTTTTAATGAGCACATTGGAAAGTGCAACAGCAAGTGCAGCAATGAAAAGCAGAACTATATAAGGTGCATATGCCATGTTTATGCTTATTAACATGCCTTGTGTCAAAGCAATGTAGAGGGCAACAAACCCCATAAGCAACGAGGCTATCTGGTACTTGTTTACTTTCGTCCTTACAACTAAAGGTATAAATGGCACCATGAGCAGCGGCCAGCTCCTATACACAACTCCAGCCAGACTGGCGGATGTGTGCATTATGCCGAGAGTGAGCAGCGCTGCAGACAGAAATGCATTCAGGAAGCCGCTTACAGCCAGAGTATACAAAGTCTTTTTTCTTTTTGCTATTTGCCTAAATTCTTCTTTTCTTTTGGATATTACTATTGCAGCGAGTATAGCAGTAGACAAGACGAATGAATAGAAGAGGAAAAGAGGCATGCCTAAGGCCCCACTTCCTATGTCAAAGAATATGGGCCAAAACGCCAGCTCTACTATTATTAATGACAGCAGTATGTAGCCTTTTGACCTTGGAGTAATTGCCATAATCATTTAGTTAAAGATTTAATAATTTAAACATGCGCTTTTATAGCAGAATGTATGCAAAACTTTCGGAATTTGAAATGATAAAATGAAGGAATATGGCTATACAAAGCGGGCTGTGCTTAGGGTGCTTAGCGAGGACGCACGTGCATCAATAAGCGACATCTCAAAGACTGCAAGGTGCTCAAGGAGTGTTGCTTCAAAGTATGTAAAAGAGCTTGAAGATGAATTTGGGCTGCATTACACTATAGATTTCAAAAAGGATGCCATAGGTCTTACCTACCGCTATATCTTGTGGGTGAAATTTGCTACAAAGCCTCCAAAAGAGAAGCTTATTGAGTTATTCAAAGAGGACAACATGGTGCAGTTCGCGGCATTCACAGACGGCGATTTTGATATGGTGGTGGAAGCAGAGACTGACAGCGGAAAGAATTACATACTCTGGGAAACGGCACTGGCATACAAGCTTGTTGAATACAGGCCTAGCATGCACCCTTCGCAGATTGTCATGACTCACATAGGCTTCATACCTATCTCTAACAGCCTGCTTCAAACACTAGATCTGAGTGAGCACGGCCTTAACGATACTGACAAGAAGATACTGCTGGCAATGAACGAAAACTCTCGAGCTAGTTACCGTGATATAGCAAAGAAAGTAGGTATAAATGAAGATACTGCAAGGTATAGGATATCTAAAATAGTCTCTTCAGGCATAGTGCAGAGGTTCTCCGCAATAGTGACTAAGCCCCCGACAGAGTACAACATTACATTTTTTGTAACGTACCGTTTTGCACCTGGTACTGAAAAGCGCGCAGCTAAGGCAAGAAAGTACTACATGGAAGTGGATGGCGAAATGCCACTTGTCAACACATTCCAGATACTCGCTCCTACAAGCGGCAGCGAAAGGTTCTTCGTAGTTGCATGCTTCAACAGCAAAAAGGAAGCAATTGAAAACGGCATAGAGATGCATAAGGAGATATTCAAGGGCGATGACCCAAAGATTATATACGCCAAGATAGACGATGTGCTTAAGGGCTATCTGCCTATAAGGAATGTAGATGTGCGGAAGCTCTACAATATCATAAAATGGGAGCCTGATTGAGCAGTTCAGCTCATATGTTCTATTATTTTTCTTACTAATTCTATGCCTCTGAACACACCTAATGATCCTCTGCTGTCTATTCCTTCGTCAAAGTGCATACTGTCTCTCCCAGGTTTTCCTGAAGGTTTTATCATCACAGGTACAGGGTCTGCCGAGTGGGCCTTTAATTCACACGGAGTAGAATGATCCTCGGCTACGCAAAGTGTTGCGCCAAGATTTTTTGGAATCATTGCAAAGAACCCTGAATCTATCTCTTCCAATGCAGTCTTCTTGCCTATTGCATCGCCATCATGCCCGGGCTCGTCAGGCCCCTTCAGATGGACATATATGAAGTCGAAGGCATTAGAATTTGCCATGACAGTTTTTGCAATCTCCCTGTAGCGTGCAATCTTTGTCATGCGCCATCTGGCATGCAGCTCTTTCATTCCAAGGAGCCTTGATATTCCCCTCTCTACAGGCATCTCTGTGACGAACGCGAAACTCATGCTATATTTTTTGCTTATCGGTGTCACCTTCGGCAGCCCTACTCCAGCATCCCTCATCAGTATTGCGTTGGCAGGCAGCAACTTTTTCCTTATTCTTCTCTTGTTAACTGCTAATTTTCCTAGCCTTGAAATCACGCTGTCTAAGAATTCATTCAATATCGCAGCAGTATATCTCGCACTGCTTGATCTGTCAAGTGCAAAGACTCTTGGCATCTTCACTGCGCTGCTATTCGTTGTTATTGCTGTAGAGATCCTTCCATTTCTTATATAGCCAATGTCAGCATTTGACACCATCGGAGAAAAAGCCTTAGACTTTGAGCTGAAGGTAACAACTGCCCTGTGGCCAACTGTTGCTTTGAACCTGAATTTTACATCATTTTCTCTTAGCTTTATTTTGTTTATCTCTTTCTCAAGCTGTTTTGCATAGCTTCTGCTTATGCTCCTACCTGCCCTTCTGTCAATTATCATTCTATTCTTATCTATAGTAGCAAAGTTGCACCTCAGTGCCAGTGTATTATCATCTACATCAAGCCCCGCCCCAAAAGCCTCGATTGGCCCTCTTCCTGTGTACTCCTTGTTGACATCATATCCAAGTATTGAGAATACAGCTGCATCGGATTCTGGAGCCACATTCTTTTTTATCGGGTACATTATTCCTTCAAAAGAACCACTGGTAAAATTGTTCAGGTTGGGCATATGTGCAGCCTGTAGCGGAGTCTTGCCTCCTAATACGGCTATTTTTCTGTCTGCTGCACCATCTAATACGACAAGCAGTGCCTTCATCAGATCACAAAACTCTCTTTGCCATTACCTCTCTAATACAAAGCCACGCTGCGGCATCTTCTCTATGTGTATCTCCTTTAGGAGCATGCTGCTCCCTGAGGCAGCAACTATGCCTGCATTATCTATTACATACCTTTCTGCATCCTTAAGCCCCGATGTTGAATCTGAATAAATGGTTAGCAGCTTGTCACCCTTCTTGACGCTATCTCCAAGCTTTTTGTGCATTATGATTGCAGCACTCTTCATCTTCGGTGCCCCTGCAAGCCTTGTGCTGTATGCAAGTACTGTATTGTCTATGGAAAGCACCCTGCCATCAAATTCAGACTCTATATCTGCAGAATACCTGCCGATCTGCATGTCTTCTGCCTTTACCTTAGGATCTCCTCCCTGCTCGCTGATTATCTGCCTGAGCTTCTGCTCTGCCAGACCTTTGTCTATAATGTTCTTTGCTAGCTTCTTGCCGTTCTCCTTGCCGCCCATCTCTAACAATATCCCTGCTATGCTTGTGGCTTTGTCTATGAGGTCGGGTACAGTGTTCCTGTAGTGCAGTGTCTGCAGTGCCTCACGGGCTTCTGCAGCTGCTCCAATTGCATAGCCAATTGGCTGCTCGCCATAAGTTACTGCTCCTCTTATGTTTATGCCCATCCGTTCTCCTAGTGTTACAAAATCTTTTGTAAGCGCCCACGCCTCCTCTTTATTCTTTATTTTTGCATTCTGGCCTGTTGGTATATCAAGCACAAGGTCTGTAGACCCTGCAGCCTTCTTTTTTGATAGTATAGAGGGCAGCAGCAGCGGGTCTATAGAAAACGGATACTCTATTTTTATAAATATGTCGTCTGCAGGCGCCATATGGACTGCGCCTCCCCAAACAATGCAGCCGTTTGTCTTTTCAACAACCTTACGCATCTCCTCTGCAGAGAGGTCAACAGGCATCAGCGCCTCCGCCCTGTCAGCCGTGCCAGTAGCAGATGTTATTGCCCTGGAAGAAGTCTTAGGTATTGTAAGCCCTGCTGCAGCAATTATTGGCACCACAAGAAGTGTTGTCTTGTCCCCAGGTACTCCTCCTATGGAATGCTTGTCAAAGATTCTCTTCTTCTTCAGCCCAAGCTGTTCGCCTGTCTTCACCATTGCGACAGACATATACTCTGCTTCCTCAATGTCGAGCCCAAATGCGTTAAGTGCAACCACAAAAGCAGTAAGCTCATTCTTGTCAAGCTTCTTGTTTACAGCATCTTTGACAATCTCATAGATATCATCATAGCCTAATCTTCTTCCATTTAGCTTGTCTTTTATTGCTGTAATAGACTTAGGCTGAGGTGCATGCACAACTTCAACAGCCTCACCAGTCCTCGCCCTAAGCTCGTCATTTACATCCTTAGTGAGCCCTATAGTACCATGCTCTATTATGCCTGTAATATTCACTATGGCGACAGTGCTTTTAGCAGATATCCTCAGAATCACCCTATCACCAGGGTGTATATTCATTGTGTCGCCATCAGTCTCATTCATCAGTACTACGCTCGTGCCTGTTTCCAAGTCTAAAATACGAGCCTTGAAGATCATAGGAATCATCTGGTTTTCTTGTAGCCCCAGTACTTCAATGCTGCAGAAAGCTCTGCATGCTCTTTGGCGTATTCGCTCAGCTCAATGCCTTCCATAGAAGCCTCTATCGCCTGCCTCATAGCCGTAGCCCCTGCCTTGACTCCGTCAGGATGGCCATCTATGCCTCCACCTGCTTGGATTACTATCTCTTTGCCAAGTATTTTCATGACTGCAGGCACAAGCCCTGGGTGCAGCCCTCCTGAAGTAACTGGCACTACTGGTTTTATGTTGTGCCAGTTCTCGCTTAACACATCCTTTGCTGCCTTCACATTCTGCAGTGTCATCTCCTCATCTAAGTCAACAACCTCCCTAGTTGAGCCTTCCATCTTTCCAACTACAGTGCCTATGTGGATCTGGTCAACGCCTATAAGCCTTGCAAGCTTTGCAACAACCAGCATGCTCATGCCGTGCTTTGGATTCCTTGTAAATGCAGCGTGGAATGCCCTATGCGCATGCAGTGCTAGCCCAAGCTCCTCGCAGCGCTGCCTCACTGTCTGAACTGCAGCCCAACCTGCAGTAAGTATGTCTACCATCACATATTCCCCGCCGAGCTCCTTTACCAGCCACGCCCTCCTGAGCATCTCATTTGTTTCAGCCGTTATATTTGCAAGATAGCTTTTGCGCTCTCCTGTCTCATGTTCTGCATAGTCCCTATATTTGAACATTAGTTTCATCCTGTCTTCGAACCTGTTGAAGCTCTGGCTGGTCAGGTTTTCATCGTCCTTTAGCAGATCGACACCCCCGAGCCATGCCTCCTTTGCCACTTCAGTGTGCTCTTCTGTGGTCATTCCAACCTTGGGCTTCGGCACATGTGCTAATAGAGGTCTTCTTTTCTCCATTTTGAATATTTTGCTGAACACACCGTCTAGGCCGAATCCAGGGCCCTTAAAATACTTTATATACTCCTCTGGAAAGTATATATCCTCCAGCCTAAGGTTCTTCAGAGCCTTCATTCCAAAGATGTTTCCTGCAACAGCACTCATGAATTGCGGTATGCTGCCCATCTCAAAAAGCTCTATAGGGTATGCAACCTTGACATAGCTGCCCTCTATTGAAAATGCCCTCGCTCTTATATTTCTTATGTGTTCCTTCAATGTTGTAAGCTCCGCCCAAGTCCCGTTGCTACTCTCACTTGCTATTCTTCCAATTGCCTCCCTCATGCTTATTCCTTTGGCAGGCTCCACCCTAAAAAGTGCAATCAAATCACTCTCTTCAGGCTTATACTTCAAGTCTATAAAATCCATATATGGGTCCTTCATTTTCACACCTACAATTTAAACATCCACCTATACTTCTCGCTCAAGATGTCAACCAATGCCGTAGATTTTATTACTCCAAGCTCTGTCACTATTGCAACAATGTACTTGGAAGGTACAACATCAAACACGGGGTTTCTAACCCTTATGTACTTTGAATGCCTTGCCCACACCTCCTTTGCGCTCCTCTCTTCTATCTTTTCGGGGTTGCCATACTCTGTCATAGGGTCAAATTTGAACGAGTGCGCAATTACATAAACAGGTATGCCATGCTCGCTTGCCGCTTTTGCAAACATATGACTGCCCACCTTGTTTATTATATCACCATAGGCTGTTATTGCATCTGCGCCTATGAACATGACACTTGCATCCTTCATGGCGTAATATGCAGCTGAATCTACAAACATGTTGACTCTGATATGTGATGCTGCAAGCCTTGAAGCAGTGATCCTTCCCTGAAAGTCCGGCCTCGTCTCTGTGACATTGACACTGAAATTCTTTCCGACCTCTTTCGCATGAATCAATGCAGCCTCAACGCTGTATGAATGGCAGTGTGTGTATATCACATTGCCGTTCTTTATTATTCTGCTACCAAATTCCGCAATTTTGTTCAAATCAGAGTCTATGCTTTTGAGGAGCCGCTCAGCATTTCCAAACTCATTGAGATAATTTAATACGTTCCTTAGCATGGGCTCTGTAGGCCTGGCTGCCTTAAGTAAGGAAGTTGCAAGTTTCTTGTCGCTAGACTTATCCCAAGCATCTATTGCAGCCTTTGCTACCTCTTCAGCGCCTTGCACCTTAAGCCTTTTTATTTCATTCACTGTCTTGTGCAAATAATCCATAAACATGCACGTTACTGAAACTTTGAAAGGAATTCCCACTTTTTGTCTATCTCCGTTTCTATTTCCTTTACGTCATCATCGCTTATGCCGCTGAATCTTCCTTGTGCACTTAGGTACATTTTTACAGGCTTCCTCCTTTTAGGGTCTGCATAAGGCTTGCTTATCTGTGATATACTGAGCTTCCTGTTTTCATACTCATAAAGTATCCACATGCCAGTCTGCACTGCAAGCCTTCCAACCTCTATGCTTTTGCTAGAGTCTATTCGCCATCCGGGCGGGCACGGTGAATACAGCTGTATGAATTTGGTCCCTTTGTGCTGCTGCGCCTTCTTCAGCTTTTCTATAAAGTCAGTAGGATATGAGACACTTGCTGTAGCGAGGTAATCTATGTTGTGCGCCAGCATTATAAGTGAAACATCTTTCTTGAATTCCCTCTTTCCTTCAGGCGTAGTTGTGGTCCATGCGCCATGCGGTGTGGAGCCTGACCTCTGTATGCCTGTGTTCATATATGCCTCGTTGTCATACATTATATATATAATGTTGTCTCCCCTTTCTGCTGCACCGCTCAAAGATTGCAGCCCAATGTCTGCTGTGCCGCCGTCTCCTGCCCACGCGACAACAGTTCCTTCCTTGCCGAGCATTTCATAAGCATTGGCTATACCGCTTGCCGCAGCCCCAGCCCCTGCCATTGCAATATTAAGCAGTGGAAATGTGGCAGAGCTCTTTGGCCATGCACCCTGTACAACACTTGCACAGCTTGCAGGTATTACTACAACAGGCTTCTCTATAGCTTTAGCCATAAGCCTCATACCAAGGGAAAGACCACAGCCTGGGCACGCAGCATTCCCAGGAAGCCATTTTTCGCTTCTATCTATATCTTTTAGCAACATTCAATCACAATTTTAAGTTTACCCACTCATCTCCACTCTGCATGTTCATTGTAGACTTGGCTATCTTTTCATAATCATCAGGTGTAATATCTCTGCCTCCGAGTCCGGCAATGTAACCCTTGACGAAAGGCCTTTCGCCAGCATCATATAGAGCTGACTTTATTTCATGTGCCAATATGTTCCCTATCCCAACAGAGAGTGCTCTTTCCACAACTGATATATGCTTTGCCCCTCTGAGTGCTTCTAATAGTGCTTCCTTTGGAAATGGCCTCATCACACGCAGGCGCACAACACCGCATTTAATACCCTCTTTTCTCATCCTGTCGCTTGCCACTTTGGCATCACCACTTGATGCGCCCATTGTAATTATTACCTCTTCAGCATCTTCACAATTATAGCAGTCAACCAGTCCATAGCTTCTACCGCTTATCTTTGCATATTCTTTGTCTACATCTGCGATAACACGCTTTGCGTTGTTCATAGCCTCGAAAATCCTATACCTATGCTCCATAAAGTGCTCTGCGCCTATTACATTTCCCAGAGTGATTGGGGTTTCTTGATCCAATGAGAATACACTTTTCCTTTTTCCAAGCAGTCTATCTATTTCAGCCGCATCAGGCATGCTAACCGGCATACTCGTATGCGTCAATATGAAGCCATCAAGCCCAAGCATTACTGGTAGCTGCACATGCTCCTCTTCGCTTATCCTGAATGCCTGTACTGCAGTGTCAAACGCCTCCTGGTTGTCTTCTACCATTATCTGTATCCACCCGCTGCTGTGCTGTATCATGAAGTCGGTGTGCTCATTGAGTATGCTCCATGGTGCAGCAAGGGATCTTGTTGCAACAGCCATGACCATAGGCAGCCTCGCATGCGCTGCCCAATATACTGCCTCTGCCATGTACATGAGGCCGTGGCTGGATGTTGCAGTGAATGTGCGTGCCCCCGATGCGCTTGCACCTATGCATGCTGACATTGCGCTGTGCTCAGAGTCTACTTTTATAAATTTCGAAGAGAGCTCCTTATTTGCTATAAATGTTGAAATATCCTCTACAATCTCTGTCTGCGGTGTTATAGGATACGCAGCAATAATGTCTGGCTTTGCATATTTGACAGCCATTGCCACACTTCTGCTTCCAGTCATTACTTCTGTAGCCATGACATCAAACCTCTTCCTTCATAGTTATCGCCTTTGTAGGGCATTCATTTGCACATATGCCGCAGCCCTTGCAGTAGTCATAGTTTATGTCGACAGAATCATTGTCATGCCTTATTATAGTTGAATCAGGGCAGAACGCCCAGCAGAGCAGGCATTTTATGCACTTGTCCTGATCTATGACAGGCCTTTCTATGCGCCACTCATTTGTCTTACCACCAGAACCGAAGTCTGGTTTTGATATAGGCATAGAGAGCTCAATGCCTTTAGTGTCAAATTCTATTTTAACATAATTGTCTTTTTCATCAGCCATCTAATCATCAATGCTTCTAAGCATCATATGCTCTTACATTCATCATAGCCACTCTGTGCTGCCTTGATATTTTTTTCTGCTATGCCGCCAGTCCAGTAGCTGCCTATTGCCTTTACTATGCTCTCTATAGAGACCATGCCGGATACCTTTGCAAGTGCCCCAAGCATTGCTGTATTTATGACAGGCCACCCTGCCACAACAAGCCCCAGCGACCTTGCTATTCCTGTCGCATCTACATACGCAACCTTTGCTTTGCCGATCTCAGCAGCAGCGGCGCTGCGCACCTCACCTTCATCACTCTCATTTATAAGTATAAGTCCTCCTGGCTTTACTATATTCACATTGATGTTCTCTCTTGCTATCTCTAGTAGCTCCTTGTCAAGCACAACCATTGCATCTGCAGTGTATATCTGGCTGTGCAGCATTATTGGTTTGTCATCTATCCTTGCAAATGACCTTACTGGCGCGCCACGTCTCTCCCCGCCAAAAAAAGGAAAAGCCTGTGAATGTTTGCCCTCATTATAAGCAGCCCTTGCGAGAAGCTCTGCAGCAATAACAGCACCGTGCCCGCCTCTCCCATGGAATACTATCTCTATCATTCTAGTCTATAGTTAAAGAGCATTGAAAATTTATAAACCTGTGCTTAAATAACGCAAGAATTTTATGATCTTTACTTTTTAAAATTCGCTGGCGTATGTGCAGTGCAACTATCATGAGCTCAAACTTGCGCAAAAAATAATAAGATAATCATATAAAATATAATTGCTATGGAAATTGAAAAGGCCCTTAGAGAAAAGATTCGCAGCATAAATGACTACCCGAAGAAGGGCATAATCTTCAGGGACATTACTCCTTTGCTAAGAGACCCAACCCTCTTCGGCAGTTGCATAGATGCCATTGCAGCAGAATTCTCAAATGAAAAGATAGATTATGTTGCTGGTATAGAAGCTAGAGGCTTCATAGTGGCAGCACCTCTTGCACTGAAAATCGGGGCAGGCTTTATACCAGTGAGGAAGCTTGGCAAACTACCATATGATAAGGTCTCAAAAAGCTATTCTCTTGAATATGGTGAGGAGACTCTAGAACTGCACAAGGATGCGGTGGAGAGAGGAAGCAGGGTGCTTATAGTAGACGACCTGCTTGCGACAGGAGGCTCTGCCGGCACAGCTGCATCACTCATAGAGAGCATAGGTGGCAGTGTTATAGGCTTTGCATTCATAATAGAACTTACTAACTTGAAGGGCAGGGAAAAGCTGGGAGGGCATAAGATAGTCTCGCTTCTCAAGTTCTAAATTTAATGCTTGGTGACTGAATGGACGAAGTTTATTTGTTTGATGAGGCTGCAAAGCTGCATATGGGAAAGGCAGAGCTTGGCGGCAAGGGCTACGGATTAGTTGAGATGACAAGGATAGGTCTCCCTGTTCCAGAAGGGATAATAATAACAACCAAAATGTGCAACAAGTTCTTCTCTGAGAAGAAGCTTTGGCAGAGCATAATACAAAAAATAAAAGCAAAGATGAAAGCTCTAGAATCTAAGACAGGAAAGGAGTTCGGCAATCCAAAAAATCCTCTGCTTGTGTCAGTGAGGTCAGGTGCGCCCCTCTCAATGCCAGGCATGATGGACACTGTGCTAAACCTTGGTATAAACGACACTATAGCAGAGGCCATTGCAAGCAGGCTTGGAAGCAAGTTTGCGTTCGACACTTACAGGAGGTTCATACAGCTCTTTGGCTCAATAGTCCTAAAGATAGACAAGGAAAAATTTGAAGCAATACTGGAGAAGTCTAAAGCAAGCAAAGGCATAAAGAACGACAGCGACCTTAGTGGTGATGATCTAAGGCACATAGTAAGCGAATACAAAATGCTTGTGAGACGAGAGACCGGGAAGGAGCTGGAGCAAGATCCTGAGAAGCAGCTCTTCATGGCTATACAGGCAGTATTCGAGTCATGGTGGAACAAAAGGGCTTCTGAATACAGAAGAATATACAACATACCAGACTCGCTTGGTACAGCAGTAAGCATAGTGAGGATGGTTTACGGCAATTACAATGCAAATTCGGGCACAGGCGTAGCATTTACAAGGGATCCGTCTACAGGAGAGCGCACCCTGTATGCAGAGGTGCTGCTCAATGCACAGGGGGAGGATGTGGTGGCAGGCATCAGGACCCCTATGCACATAGATAGGTTGAAGCAGCTTATGCCTAAGGTCTACTCAGAATTGGAGAGGTCCGCAAAGATATTAGAGAAGTACTTCAAGGACATGCAGGACATAGAGTTTACAATAGAAGATGGGAAGTTCTACCTGCTTCAGACAAGAAACGGGAAGCGCACGCCTGCAGCTGCTGTGAAAATAGCAATAAGCATGCTTCATGAGAGGCTCATAACAGAGCAGGAGGCGCTCCTAAGGGTTGAGCCAGAGCAGCTTGAGAAGCTTTTCTATAAGCAAGTAGATCAGTCTAAGAAGCCTAATCCAATAGCAAAAGGGCTTCCTGCATCCCCAGGTGCAGCAAGCGGAAGGGTGACATTCAGCATAGAGGGTGCAGTTGAGGCAAAGGCAAAAGGTATACCTGTTATAATGGTGAGGCCTGAGACTACACCTGAGGACATAACAGGCATAGCTGCAAGCACAGGAGTACTTACAAGCAGGGGAGGTATGACAAGCCATGCTGCTGTTGTCACCAGGGGCATGGGCAAGCCGTGCATTGTAGGTGCAGAAGCTGTAAAGATAAGCCCTGATGGGAAAAGCTTCTCTGTAGGAAGCATAAAAGTAAACGAGGGCGACATAATAACAATAGATGGCGGAGATGGAAGCATATATGTAGGCGAGGTGCCGCTTGTTGATCCAAAGCAGACCCCCGAGATCTCTGCGCTGCTTAAGCTTGCTGACAAGCACAGGAAGCTTGGAATAAGGGCTAATGCTGACACGCTTGAGATGTTCACTAAGGCCCTTGAGAACGGTGCAGAAGGCATAGGCCTTGCAAGGACTGAGCGTATGTTCAATTCTCCAGACAGGCTGGAGCTGGTCAGGAAGATGATACTTGCAAAGAGCAAGGATGAGCGTCAGCTCTACCTTTCAAAGATAAAGCCAATGCAGAAGTCTGACTTCAAGGCGCTGCTTGGCGCTGCAAAAGGCAAGCCGGTTACAATAAGGCTGCTAGATGCGCCGCTGCACGAATTTCTGCCTAAGGTTGAAGAGCTGCTGCCTGAAGTAATAAAGCTGAGGCAGAAAGGCCCTAAGGCATTGCTTAAGGAGAAAGAGGAGCTGCTTGCATCTGTGATGCAGCTCAGGGAGGCAAATCCTATGATGGGCCAGCGTGGTGTCAGGCTTGCGCTAATGTACCCAGAGATATACGAGATGCAGGTGAGCGCAATGCTGGAAGCTGCAATAGATCTTGTAGAGCAAGGCGTGAAGGTTGATCTGGAGATAATGGTATCACAGGTTGCAATAGCAAATGAGCTGATGCAGGCAAGGCAGATAATAGAGAATACTGCAGAGAATGTCTTCAAGAGCAAGCGTAGGCGCATCAATTTCAAGATAGGCACAATGATAGAGACGCCAAGGGCGACTCTTGTGGCTGCTGATCTGGCCAAGTATGCTGATTTCTTCTCTTTCGGCACAAACGACTTAACACAGGGTACATTTGCATTCAGCAGGGATGATGCAGAGGCAAAGTTCATGCCCTTCTATATGAGCAGCAAGGTTCTAGAGGCTGATCCATTCGTAACACTTGATGCTGCTGAGAGCAGGCTGGTTGATCTCTGCACAAAGGAGGGCAAAGCTGCAAAGAAAACACTGAAAGTGGGCGTATGCGGGGAGCATGGCGGCGACCCCAAATCTATAGGCATATTCAATTCTCTGGGCATAGACTATGTAAGCATGTCCCCTTACAGGGTGCCTGTGGCGAGGCTTGCAGCAGCCCAGGCTTCGGTTACTGGCGCAAAGTCAAATACTATATGAAGTGCGGTGTTGCAGATGAAATATATATTCGTAAGCGGAAACAGAAACAAATTCGAGGAGGCTGCAGCAATACTAAAGCCGTTTGGCATAGCCCTGAGCACTGCATCTGCAGAAAAGAAAGTTGAGCTACAAGATAACAGGCTTGAGAATATAGTATCATACGCACTTTCCCAGATAAAGCAAAAGGAGGGCAAGTGCTTCATAATAGAAGACGACGGCATATTCATAAACGCGCTGAGGGGATTTCCAGGCCCTTATTCAGCACAGTTCTATGCAGCAATAGGCCTTGAAGGAATACTAAAGCTTATGCAAGGCAAATCAGATAGATCAGCATTCTTCAAGTCCGCAGTAGGCGTTCTTATGCCAGGCGGCGAGAAGCACATATTCACAGGAGTTACAAGGGGCAGTATCTCAAGCCGCATTGCTATAGGCAGAGAGTTTGGCTATGATCCAATATTTATCCCAAAAGGGAGTGCAGTTACCTTTGCAGAGATGAGTATTTCAGACAAGTCAAAGATATCTCACAGGGGCAAGGCGTTCTCAAAGCTTGGCAGATTCTTGCAGAAATCGTTGTGACACAATTACCGGATGGTTAACAATGTAACTGCAAATAGAAATATAGAATAAGTAAATTCTAATAATTATCTGCGCCTGCGCCTTTGCCCACGCCTTCTGGCAGTTGTTTTCCTTGACGCCTTGCGCTTTGGCTTTGCCCTCTTCACGCCCCTCACTTTCTTCGTAATCTTCTTTGCCAATCTGACCCTTGCAGCCCTTGCCTTCTTGCGCTTAAGATAAACATAATAGTAGCCGCCTCCTGCAACAACTACAACCGCCACGATTCCTCCAATAATATACGGTATAATGTTGAATACGGGCTCAGAAGCGTATATTGTAACAATCTTTGCCACTCCTGCAATTATCACGGCACCCATCCCGCCGCCGCTTGTGGCATTGCTCACTTCAATTACCTGAAGTATTCCTGTCCATGTGTGCCCAACGTTTCTTTTGTCATAAGGCATCTGCACTGTTACATTGATTGCCATGCTTGACCCTGCAGGTATGGCCCCATCCATCGGATTGGCAGTGACTATAGGCTGAGTAGTATTAACTATTGTATTAAGCGTCGGAAGTATAACCTTGAAAGGCAGCGGTGAAGAGCCCTCGTTTATTATTGTCACAGTAAGAGACTTGCTGCTCCCTATGCTCACATTGAAGAAAGGCTGCCCTGCAACCTCACCGAGCTGTGCATAAAGCAGCCCAGAAACTGACAGAAGTAGGAAAGAGGCAAACAAAATAAAGTAAACAATCCTTGGTGTTTGTTGCATTTACACACTTTATTCAGCAGCTGTTCTCTATGATTATGTTCTGCGTATAAGT